>Ga0208919_1000100_pt1 | contig 58544 bp, 74 predicted proteins | sample 4_EtaG_FD_184076 | JGI IMG/M metagenome (GOLD analysis project Ga0208919, IMG submission 184076) | Marine viral communities from the Subarctic Pacific Ocean - 4_ETSP_OMZ_AT15127 metaG (SPAdes) (version 3) | ecosystem: Environmental > Aquatic > Marine > Oceanic | place: Pacific Ocean | collected... | reverse complement strand
GTCGTGAGAGGGCTGCGCAGCTGTATGTATGATGATATCTATTTCATTTGCCATATCCCCAAAAAGCTTTGATAGGGAAATCCTGTCTGTAATATCTATATCTAAGATTTGCACATTTGATATTTTATTTAGACTATTGCTGATGCCTTTTGTTGACGCATCTTCACCAAAGAAGTAAGACCTTTTATCGCAATCAATGCCTATAACTTTATTGGATATCTTTGAAAAAACTTTTACGCACTCGGAACCAATAAGTCCAGCGGCTCCTGTTATTATGACAGTGTTGAATTGCATCAAACAAACTCCTGTAAGTTCTTACTATGAACATGGAGGTTAAATATTGGAAAACGCTCACCATCCATCCTTATCACATAAGGGCGATCAGTAAACTCCGCATTAATCTCTTCTGCAATCATCGCAGAGCCAATTATATGTTTGTTATCAATAAATCCCGCGCCATGCCCATTGTTTGTGCCGCCTAAATATTGTCCATATGAACCCGGATCAAATATGTAATCGTGGTCTTCATGAAAGCTAGGAATTGTTGGTAGGGGGCAAAACATATTATTTACATGCGCTACATGCAATAATGACATCTCGCTCACATGATCAAAGCCGAAGTTCTGCATCAGCCACTGCTCTCCCTTTTGGAGCAACTGATTAAAAAAGAGGCACATATGTCTTGTGTGTTGCGGTGTAGGAATATGAGCAAAGGCAAATGTCACCTGATCCACAGACATGGGAGTCAGGCTCAATAATGGATGCGTAGGAACATCTCTAAGGTCGCCATAAATCAGAACATCATTCTCAAAATGAAACGCATCATAGATTCGCTCTCTGTTCAGATATTCATCTAGATAGTAAAGTCTCTCACAAGTTCTGTGCCAGAAAAGCTCTGGGCTAGGGTATGAAGTGTTTGGCGTGCCATGCCTACGAAAGTCACATACATTGTTAAACTCTTTGAGGACATCTCCGTCAGACAGCTCATCTTGAGGAATCCAGTTCACCCCGAACTCTTCAAACAAAGGTTGGTCATCTTTGCAGATAAAGTCAAAGTCAACATGTGGATTAGTCTGTCTTGCTTTTTGAATTGAAAATCTAACGTAATCCGGTAAAGCTCCGCCATCAGATATAAAAGTGTTTACTATTTTCATATTTAAGTCCAAGTGTGAATTGTGAAAAGGTCTACATCGTTTGCTCCCTCATACATTTTTATCGCAGCTCTTATTTCATCATGTGACCACTGCCTATATTGTCCGTGAGTTTTTGTTTTTGTGTGAGTGTGATTATACATCTTGGGATGTGTTTTTGTCACATAGTTCCCATACGTTTCAAACTCAGAGAACAAATATTCTTCATTCACCAAAATTTCATTGAGGTCATCTACAAACGTCTTCAGGTCTGGTAGCATTTCTCGGCACACATTTTTGTCAAACAACATGAAGTCATTTATGTACGTATGATTGACCTGTCTGCCAAAACCGAAGTATATTTCCATTAAGCTAAAATATGGGATATGGCGTTGATCTCTATCACTAATAAAGAAGTTTGGTTTACCTCCAGCAAAGACATCAATGGGACGGTTAAAAATTAGATCAGAGTCTATGCACATGTAAAGATCGTTTCTGGTTACATCCTGAAAAGTCTTTATAAGTTGCTGATAGATCCAGTTAGGTCTAGAAAACTTAACTTCGCTGATGTCTAGGTCGATAACTTCCGAGTCCGTCAGGCATACAAAATTATCTGAAGTCGCCCTATCAGGTGTTACCAAATAAATATTATCTGGCAAGGGATTTAAGAACCTTAAGGAATCAACACAATATTCAATTTTAGTGTAGTCTTTTGGGTGAGATAATATTATAGCATCGTATTGCATTTAAAGTCCTCTTAGTATATCTATTTCTTGGTGCGGACAAGTGATCCCTGAAAAGTCAAGATTGTTCAAGTCTATTCTTTTGCCTGAATCAAATTCATCTTTTAAATCTAGCGCCGTATAATTATATATGTCTCCAGATCTGTTTTCCAAATGACTATCTTGTACCATATTGTTGGGTGAATTAACCACATGAGACTCTTTAAGAGATGTGCATACCGGACCCAAATCAAAAACGAATCTTTGTAGTTTGCTTTCAAATTCATTTGGCGTTTGTTTCCATGCGGACTTTGCTCTAGGCACTCCTCGGTTAGAATAGTGTGTATTCAACAAAACTAGTTCTTCGGTGTAATCTTTGATTAGGTTAGTTTTAAATATGTGACCATCTACAGAGAGAGGATAGCACCAATAACCACCGTATGCAACATTTGTCCAATTCCACAATAAAAACTTGTCATCTTTAACAAAAATTTCAGACGGAACATGGTCCTGAATGATTTGATTATTGATTTGCCTCGTGGTTGTATTTGTACCTACCCTCAAAGATAAACAAGATATCGCCTTATCATTGTTGTCCTCGATTCCAGATAGTTGCCCCATAGTCAGATCAAATATACTATCTAAATCTTCGTGGTTTATTTCTAAATTTCTATAAAAGATACAGTCGTCTGTAAGGAAGCAGCAGTATTTGTCGCTTATGTTAGAGACTATATTGTGAACATCGTCGAATATAGAATATGTTTGCTTAACAAACTCAACGTCTTTGTATTCTTGAATGAGCGTTAAATAAGATTCTTGATAAGCATCAGAAGATGTGGTATATAAAACAAAAGTTTTTGTGTCGGTACAGTTTAATGCTAAACTTTTTAGTAATAGGTCTAGTTGTAACGGTCTGTCTTTGCTAAATACGATTGAGGTAAACATCAAAATCCTCCTTGTTCGCTATGAACCAATCGACTGTACTTTCCAGTCCTTCAAGCAGATCTATCTGTGGCTCGTAACCTAGTCTTTGTTTAGCGCGAGTGATGTCTAACTGTCTTCTCGGTTGACCATCTGGATATTTAGAGTTAAAGTATATAGCGCCTTTATATCCCATAACCTCTGCGATTGTATGCGCCAAGTACTTAATCTTTATTTCTCCGCCTGTACCTATATTAATCGGCTCTGGCGACACATCTTTCTCTAAGGCCAAACTAATAGCATTGGCGCAGTCATAGACATGCAAAAACTCTCTACTCGCTTGACCAGTGCCCCAAACTTCCACTGCTTCTAAATCAAACTTTATAGCTTTGTAAAATTTCAGCATCAATGCGGGAATCACATGGCTTATAGAAGGGTCAAAATTATCGCAAGGCCCATACATATTAACAGGGATGAGATTAACGCCGTTAAAATCGTATTGCTCATTATATGATTGCACCAGCTGCATAAGTGCCTTTTTTGCAATTCCATATGGAGCGTTTGTTTCTTCGGGATATCCATTCCAAATGTCTTCCTCTTTAAATGGCACTGGAGTAAACTTAGGATAAGCACATACAGTACCCACCATAATGAACTTCTCTACTTTATTTATTCTGGACGCTTCAATAGTATTAGTTCCCATGACTAGATTATTGTACATAAACAGTCCGGGATTATCTTTATTAGCTCCAATGCCTCCAACGGTTGCAGCAAGATGGATCACCACTTCTGGCTTTTCATCTTTGAAAAAATTAAAAGTCTCTTCACGGCAGGTCAAATCCAGACTACTACTCTTTGGACATAAGTTAGTATATCCTTGAGAGCTAAGAGTGTCAACGACTGCTTTCCCCAGAAACCCAGTACCTCCAGTTATTAAGACTTTCTTATCTTTATGCATTTATTTGTCTCCTAGTGTTTTGCCAACCGAGCAGCGTCTTCTCAGATTCTTCTTCGTAACCAAAATATTGTAATATCTGGGATACCCTATGGAAATTTGTATGATTGTCTAGAAGAAATTGTTGAGACTGCTTTGCTAGAGTGAGCCTTTCTTCTTCATTTTTTATGTAGTAGTCAATCTTATCTTTGAAATCTTCAGGATCTTCTGCAAACACAATGCCGTTTCCTTTGAATATTTTAGCAATTGACGTTATATTATCGGAAATACAAAAGCCTCCAGCACAGGAAATCTTGAAACATCTTTCGTTAATATCAAAACCATACTCATGAGCATGAGGTTCGCTTAAGTTTGGACAAACTTTTGCAGACACAAAAAGGTCTCTTACTCTTTCATCTTGAATAACACCACAATATTGGTTTATATTCCAAGGCTGGTTTCCAAATACTTTGATATTATAATTACTAACTGGGTAGCATAGTGGTGTCAAAAATTGATCTATAACCAAACCTTTGTATGGCCAATATCCTCCAACAAATCCAATATCACAAGACAAAGATTCGTCATAACTTCCCCCCAAATACTCCTCCACGTCTCCACACATGATAAGAGATTTAGCGCTAATTCCTAACTTTGAATAATTAGAGTGGGTTTGATTGACTGCTTCTTCATCATAATGAATATGAACAAACTCAGGCTGTCCAGTTTCATCTTTAAGTTTTTTAAGGAGCTCTAGTTGCTCTTGAGTTGCATAAAGAACATTGAATCTACGATCTTGCTGAAAGTCTCCCCAGTCTCCAGACCTCAGTCCAACCTTAAGGTGTGGTCTTTCGTAAATACATTTGACTAAATCGGTAGTCAAATTGTACACCTGACCGAGAAAAATATCGGGCTCGAACAAGTCGAAAGCGTCAAACGCAGAAAGACTTTTGCAATCCCAGAATTGTGCCTTTATGCCAATAGCATTGAATGCTCTTAGCCAAGATAACCTCTGGAAATAATGTGCGTGGATTCCATCACTACTTATTAAAATCTTCATTCTTTAAATCTTTCATGCAATCTATTTCGAGTATTGAAATTTTTTCAGGTTCGATAATTTTTATGTTTCCGCCCTTATCTATTATAAGGTTTAAGACCTCAAAAGTCAACATATTTTTTATTTCTTCTGAATTTTTTGTGAGAAGCTGCCTTAGTATTGTGAGTTCTTTCCCTCTTAGATGGACTATCTGGCACCATTTTAACTCTAAACCATGAGAGAATATGGTCACCCTGTCCTTGACATTTGTCACGCCGACTTCTCTATCTTTCATAGCTGTCTTAGAGGCAATAATAAATGACTTAGAATAATCTAGACCTTCCAAAACTTCCGCATCAAAGTAAAGGTCTCCATGGAACAAAAGTATATCGTCTGTTTCACAGTTATTCACAATCAGTCTCATTGTTTCTGCAGACCCAGTATTCTCATATAATTGATTTTCAACATACCTAACTTCAGTACCAAGCTTCTTAATTATTTTATCTGCCGCCACACCAAGACCAACGATAATTTTGGGTGAAGCAAAAATGTTTTTAATTAAAGATATTTGATGCTCAAGTAAAGTACATCCACCAACCTTTAAAAGGCATCTAGGCTCATTAGATTTAATCCTGTTGCCAATTCCAGCGGAAATTATGCCAACAGATGTAATCAAATTATCTTTTTTAATTTTTTGAATGAATCTGTTCATTGCGCTTTCTTATTTTTTGTGCATTATCTTGGAAAATTTCTGCCGTCATCTTCATTGATTGATTCATGCCTGTTTCCTTTACGTTAGAAAGAGGTTCAGGCAAATGGCACATCATGCATATATTTGACAGCCTTAACCACAAGTCATAATCTTCAGTACACCCTATGAACCCGCTACTAGCTGGGCCGTGCAAATTGCTATCATAGAACTCTTCGTTATCTAACAAAACTTGTGACAAATATTTTTTCTTTATTAGACCTGCGCTATGCACTATACATTGTCGCTCTATTTCAAACTTAGAGTATGGATACTTATATTCGTATTTTTTATAGTTATTATATCCATATGTTTTATGTATAATATAGTCAGAATATGTTACACCAACCTCATCGTATTCAATTAGTTTAGCGACCTGCTTACTCACTTTATCTTCACTATAGGTGTCGTCAGCGTCAAGAATAGCGAACACATCTGCCCACTGCCAAGCTTCCCATATCGCTACGTTTCTAGCTGTGCTAGCACCCGAATTATTTATATGGTAACACCACAGGTTCAAGTCACTACACTGAAATAGCTTCATCTCTCCGTTGTAATATGGCTTTGTTACCTGATGTGTATCTGTTACAGAGGAAACGTCTTCCCCTGCGTAAGCTAACAACTTTTCATAAGACCCATCAGAAGAGCCATCATCTATTAAGTAGATACGAAGCTTTCCTTCATAATCTTGTTTGAGTGCACTTTCCACAGCATCCAGAACAAAATCACCATAATTATAATTTGAAATTATTACCGCAACGTTAGGCAGACTCATTTACAAAATCCTCCCAACTGGTGATACTGTCTGGGTCTTCCATCACCATACCCTCTAGCTTGTCCAAGAAGGTCATGACTATTTCCTCTCCAGTTTCAGAGTTTACCAGTTTGCGGTTTCCGTCCAAAAATTTATACATCGCCGTTTGAAATATCATTCCGTTGAAATCATCATATGGTTTTACTAGGACGAGTCGCCTCATGTCGATATTAATTCTATCGTGCATTTTTTGTAATAGGTCTGTTCTGATCTCTTCACCGCAATTCGTCACATAAGCCCATCCATTTTTTGCGTGTCTAAACGCATCGTCCAATAAGAATATATTTTTATCTTTTACTAGCGTTTGAACTATATGAAATTCTGTTTCATCAAAATCAAATTTGCTTCTAAGTAGATCATGTATGTCTTCATTGTGCTCAACCTTTGGGTTTATTACAACTACATATCTAGCACGACCAAAATCTTGATTTTCTATGCCGTCAAGGGTTTTTATTAGACCGTCGAGATTTAGGTAATCTTCTTCCAAAAACAAGAAGAACCCTAATCTGGGACAAGTCTCTCTCATGACTGTCGTATGCAAGTCTGATTTTTCTTCTTCATCTAAAACAAGCAGCCACTCTTCAGGTCTATAAGTGTTACAGAATCTGGAAAAGGTGTAATGATACGTGTCATCATCTGTATCTACTAGCAGATCATTCTTTGGGTTAAGTTTTTCGGCTCTGTTTAATTCGCAGCCAGTCTGAGTGTTTTCGGTATAAGTGGCAAAAAGACAGCCTTTACAATTAGTTAACACCTGCATTTGCTATTCTCCTTGATATAATTATGCTTTGCATTGTTTCAGTGTCCAAAGTCTTCTGTTGTATTTTTAATTTGTTTTGTAATAGTATATCAGTAATTGCTTCTGTATTCAGGACACATCCTATAGATGGGCAGTCTTCAAAAAGTATTGTATTTATGTCAGAAAGAGCCATACCTGTTCTACTATATCTGTGAGCTAACAAGTCTATATCTTTTTGATATATAACTAAAGTAGAATTTAATCTCATTTTAGAAACTATTTTGTTTAACACGTATGACAAAGCCTCAAAATTAAAAGCAGATAAAAAGCTATCTACGATGATTTCTGTGGCTTCGTTATCGCCAACAATAGTGTCAAGCCTTTCAATGTCACTAACCCAAACATGGCTTGGAGTGTTAGGGTCGGTATGTGATAGTTTAATCTTCATTATTTTTTATAATTCCTTATAACTTTAAAAAACAAATCATTCCAACTTTTTACGAATCTATTGAGATTGTATTTGTCTTGTATTGTATTCTTAGCGTTTTCTCCTAACTCTCTAGCCTTAGATGGGTTGTCTAGAAGATATTGGCACGATGCGCGTAGTTCGTCTGCAGTATCCGCAAGTAATCCGTTTTTACCATGCTGGATTATTTCTGGGATCATACAATTGTTTGTACTAACGATTGCACATCCGCAGGCCATCGCCTCCATTAACACTGTCGGAACTGGTGAGTGAAGTGAAGTATTTAAGAAGATGGAAGATTTTTTGTATGCATCTCGAAGGTCTTCTATACTTTCAGCAGGTTTGGAAAATCCCGGACTACTGCCAAGAACTTTAGTTGGTAACAGCTTCTCTCCACCTTTGATTATGTCATTCCATAAATGCCATCCACAGCACCAATCTCTGTCCGGCCATTCATTAACCACAGACAGTAAAACATTTTCTCTGTCGAACTCCTGACCAGATTGCCAAAACTCGTGATCTATACCATGCTCTATAAAACCAACATTAGGACCTTTTTGTTTTTCCCATGCTTTTAGATTATATTCTGATATAAAGCTGTCGTGATCGACAGGATATGAATTGAACATGGCTCTTTCTTGCGAAGGATTATACCTGACATCAGGAAGAATGTGCGTATGCCTTAACACTGGAATATTGTATACGCTTTGTAGGTTTTTCGCAAACTGCAATCTCTCGCAACTAGTATGCGAAAGTATCAAGTCTATCTGCAAATGCCAAGGAATTATATCTATTTCCTCGTAATTATCTGGAATCATACCGTAGTCTGTATTCCATCTTTTCCCATTCTTAATCGAAAAGAAGTTATGTCCAGTTTTGCATAGATTTTGTTCATATCTTTCATGTGTGCAGAAAGTCAATATGTTTAATTTGTCTGTATCTTTCAATGTTGCCCTACGCACCATAGATTTTATTGAAATTTGATTGGCCTGACTAGACATACAGTAACTCCTTTAATTTCTGCCCAACTACTTCGTTACTATAATTTTTAGCCTTTAACTTAGCTTTTGCACATGTTTCTTCATATTTTTTAGGATTGTTTTTATGTGTTTCATAAGCGACCCTCATTGCCGATGCCAAGTGTTCTATACTGGGCTCCATCCATTTTGTGTGAGATGTGTACATGGATTGTAATGAATCTAAAGACCCATAACACGGAACCGCAGAAGATTCAACTCCCCAACCGTGACAGAAGTCATCCATTCCCGTACCGCTTGTGTATATAACAGGCATGCCAATCGCCATAGACTCTAGTGCCGGAATACACCATGCTTCACCAAAACTAGGCATAACAAAGCAGTGACATTTCGACATCAGCGATAGAAGATGTCTTTCTTCTAAATGCCCAGATATTGCCACTTCGTCTTTATACTCGGCTCTTATCTTGAGAGAAGATCTGACCTGATGTGACAGTTTCTTAAATTCAGCAAGGGCTCCGTCGTTTGTATGGCCAGACTTGCTTATCTTCATCATTAAATTTACCGGCTCGGATGGATGAAACTCGGTATGAAATGCTCTCAGTAATCCCTCAATATTTTTTCTACTGACCATTTCTCCAACAAAACAAAAGTTGAAGCATCCATCTAGCTCTGGAGCGCTTGCACAATCTTCTACATTATTATACTTAGATATATCAAGAGAATGTGGAGCAATTCTTATTGGCACTTTAACTCCACTTTTATGACACGCTGAAACCATTTGCGAATTTGGAACCCAAATTTCGTCCATAAGGTTTGCATGTTTTTGCCACATAGTTTCGGTAAAGGTGACAGTCTCAGTAACAAAAAAACCTATATTTTTTATATTGGAATTGTAGCTGTATAAGTGGGGAAGCGTGTGATAGATGCATACTTCACAGTCTTGTTCACTCTTCTGCTCTAGTTCGGATATAACAGGATGCACATCTTCATGAGAATTATTGTGAGTGATAGCCCTTGGAACTACATTAACTCCAGCAGAGTGTAACGCCAAAATATTATTTAGAGACGCATAACCCCATCCAGTCCTATCTTTATAATTACCTATATAAAGTGTTTTCATTTCTAAGCCTCTTAATTCTGATCTTTTCCCATTCATTATGGGTCTTTCTCATTTGAACCATGTATTTATAAGCTTCTTCTACATTGAATGTATTCCAAGCTCGGATATCTCCTGCGGTATGAGACTCATTGAAATAGAAATCTACATTAGTATTAGCAAGCGTACATTTATACAGCAGGTCTTTAAGTGTTCTTTTCCATTGGAAGTTACCCACCCATTCAGGTTTTTTCAGTACCGAACTAAACAGGAAGTTTACCTGCTCCTTAACTGAAAGACCACTAGGTATACTTTTAGCGGGCTCGAATATTCTAGGTGGAGAGTACCAAGTATGAGCTGGGTCTTTTGTTGGAGCTGAGGCAAAGTAGTTCGCCCATATGTCGGCAGTTTTATCCCAACTGTATCTACTAAGAGTGCGTTGTCTCATCCCAAAGCCCATTTGCTTTAGCTGCTCTTTTCGCATACTGTAAAGCTCTACCAGCTTGCACAGGGTGAAATCTCCGTCTGGCACCGCCCTCTTGCACCCAGTCTCGCATTCTGTTAGTAATGTTAAGGCTGGTATTTTTATGGCTTGAATATTGTCTCCAACAGAATCCATCGCTGAATAAGCGACAGTCATAACAGGAACTCCAGACTGACTAGCTTCTAACTGTGGCATCCCAAAACCTTCACTATTCGCGTATTGTATATATACATCAAATAGATTGTAGATCTTTGCTAGGTCTTCTTCTTCTATCTTGTTGTTGACGCCAACTAGCTCACTTTTGAATGAGTTGCAGTTACGACAATGATTAAAGGTGTCCTGAAAAAATCTAGGTTCTATATGTCCACACTGTTTACATTTATACGTGAACAATACTCGATTGGTTAGGTCATATTCCTGTAGAAGGTCTGGGATTTCCCATCCTACATCAGGAAAATAAGTATGGCAATAGAGGAATGCGTTGGTGGACTTTGAAACATCCAAAAATTCTCTGAAGACTTTAAACAATTCAGGGTACATTTTCCTACGCTGATTTCTCATAACTGTTCCAACTATGAAGGAGTCGCTCGTCAAGCCGAAACTTTCTTTATGCTTTTCTTTGTCGAGTACAGGGGTAAAGTTTTGACTGGCGCAGGGCGAGGCAACGTCTACAAAGTTTATATCTTTGCACTGTCCGGTAAGCACATCTCTACCAAATTCAGAATAAGCGAACACCGCATCTGCAGAAACAAACGTATCCATCCACTGTTTGTTTTGTGGATAAGCATCTACGGTCGGCATGATTGCCCAAGTAAAGAAGTCCCTAAAGGTTGACCTTTGTTGGAACTCAAACATCCACCAATCTCGGATATCCATAACAAAATCAGGCTGAAATTCCAACAGCACATTATTAAATGTAAACTCTCCAAACTCAAATGTCGGAGAGCTTTTGTATTCATTCCACTCAGGACTATCACTGCTAGGCTTATTGGGATAAATCTTCCACGGGCCTTTGGCGTTCGTTTTCACTGATTTGTTATCAGCATAACAAGCGAGTTCAGCTACTTCAAACCTTGGGTCTGTATGGAGCCTAGATAACAACTCTTTTGTGTACACTGAGTAGCCTGTGGGAAGATAGTGCGCTTCTGTGCAAAAAAGTATCTTTTTACGTGTCATATCTTTGTATCTTTCCAACTCCAGAATAAAATAGGTGGTAATATTCTTTCTTACTAATAGAAAGTGTTGAACAAATTTCTTTTCTAGTAAAACCCTGAGACTTCATATCTAAAATGAAAGACTCAAGTGGTAGCATTCTTTTTTTACATCCGGCGAGTATATTTTTGAAATCTTCTACGTGACTTTTGTCGTTGTGACTTATGGTTATGCTAGAATTAGTAATATTATTGTTTTGCCATCGTAGCTCTTTCCTGAGAAATCTATTAAGGTGATTCTTTACACATGAAAAAACATAAGGTTTCAGACTTCCAATATTTTCATCAAAACTACTGATCGCCTTGAAGTAACCTACAAATGCAACCTGAAGCAAGTCTTCAAACTCAAAAGATTTTGCGTGCCCACCGAATTGAACCACTAGAGATATTATAATGTCAAAGTGCTCGTCTATTGAAGCGGTATCACTCTGTCTCATTATTTCCTCTGTCTTTAAAGACTCTAAAATTTTGGACTCTGAAAGAGACCTTTTGTCTCGGTTGATCGTTTGAATCATTCCATTTTTCCTGTCTAGCTGTGGCATGAACAGCAATCATATCGCCCTTCTTGCACAGTTTATGTATAGTAAGTGCACCACTATCCCAAGCGGTGAAATCAAAAAAATCAACACGCTTGACTTTGTTGCCGTTTTTATCTTTTCTGTGCTCTTCTATTGCGAGCGAAAAGGTTGCAAGCTTTGTGCTTCCAACATCTTTGATTGTCGGGTCAGATGTCAATCTTCCCACGAAGTTACAATTATTCATTAATAATACTCCAAATACACTATATATTAACTACAAGCTACGCTTGGGACACTTTGTTTATTATTAAACTAGTGTCTTTTTTCTTAGAAACTTGACCCATTACAATGACAGTATTGCCCTCATATAGAAGTTGTTTATTCTCTTCGTAAGCATCTGGGAACACTATCGCAGAATCCAGACATGCTGTCGAATCTTCAACAGACATAAACGCCATTATTTGTCCGGGATTTTTACCGTTCTTAGTTTTATACTCGCGCAAAGCATTAATATGAACAGCAAGATTAACACTCCCCGTTTTACCTTGAGCTATTTCTTTGCATGTAGAATTTACTAAAGAGCTTTCTACCGCATCAGTCTTTGAGTAACTTAGAGCTGTTCCTAAAAACTTTATTTCTAAGTCTGCGATTTGTTCAGGGTGATCATTTAACTCAAAAGGAGGAGACTCTACAACATTTCTCAAATCAAAAACCTTTACAAGTCTGCGAGAGGTAATCTTAAGATTATTTATCATATTATCTAAAGACTCCACAAACGTATGGGTTGGATCATAATTTTCTTCTAGCCATGATCTCTCTCTAGCAGATAAGTCCTTGTAGCTCTTGTATTCATAAAGCATCTGATTTCGATGCATGCGGTTTTTAGTTCCATTGAAGGCTCCAACATTTATTAGAGACTCCATTGAGGTCTTGTTTATCCTAGCGCCCAAATTGAACAATACATCACACCAAGAAAAGTGAGTAAAAGGCTTTTCCAATTTTTCTTCTAATTCTGGTATGGCATCTAATAACTTTACAGTTTCAGAACTGCCAACACCTTTAACATTATTCACCCCGAAATATATCTTCTCATCAGATATAGTGAAGTTATTGAAAAACTTTCCAAGTCTTGGTGGCATAACTTCTATATCGTAAAGTTTGGCATCTGATACCAATTCCCTTACCTCTGTGTGGGGATCTGGTTTTCTATCTGCATGACCTAGATAAGCTTCAAAGAACTCCATCTTGCGGTGTACCTTACAGTATGCGCTTCGGTAAGCATTAACAGCATAAGAAACAGCGTGAGATTTATTAAAAGCATACCTGTTAGACTTTTCAATCCAGCCAAAGATTTCCTCTGCCGCCTCTTTTTCTAATCCACCGACAGAAATAGCCCCTTGAATAAAAGAACCTTTGATCTGATTCATAAGACCAGCTTTCTTTTTGCCAATAGCTTTACGAAGACTGTCTGCTTCTTTAAGATCAAACCCAGCTAACTGTTGAGCGATTTTCATGGACTGCTCCTGATAAACAAGAACACCATAAGTTTCTTTCAAAATTGGTTCAAGGTTTTGATGTAAATACTTAACCTCATCAATGCCAGCTTTACGATCAACATAATGCTGTGTCATTGACTTACCTTCAGTGAAAGCTTTCAGACATCCGGGTCTAATCAAAGAGATTAAAGCAGCTAGCTCTTCAATATTTCTAGGCTGAACTCTTTTGGCCCAAGATCTGCCAAGCTGCGACTCTAACTGAAAGACACCTTTTGTTTGTCCTTCACAAATTAAATCCCAAACATTAGAGTCATTATAATCATCAATATTAAACGTAGAATTCTCCATTCGCAAACGCCTTTTCAAATTTAGTTTTCTGTGAAATGTTCCGCTGGAACTTCAAAAATTTAATCAATATATTAGCCGTGTCTTTAACATCCTGTAACGCATCGTGAGCGTTCTGCTTGCTCTCTTCTGGAAAACCCATATAGTCTCGTAGAAAGTCCATGCTAAGACTCTTGAAATCTTTATTGTTCTCAGTCCAAGAGAAAACCATATCCATCAAGTCCAATTTAAAGATAGGATTGAATACAGTCTGGCGACCTCTTGAGTCGGTAGTCCCGTGCATATCACACATGCGCTGAACGATTGGTAAGTCAAAGCCAATGATATTGTAGCCTGCAGCAATAGGAGCAGTGTAAGAGCTTTTCTTGAAATTAAATTGCATGCAAAAATCTTCAAACTTCTTCCATACAGTCTTTGGTAGCGGAGCTTTTGCCAAAGCTTCTCTGGTCTTACCAGTAATCTTCAATGCCTCTTCTTCTAGAGGATCAAAGCCAGCCTCAATCGCCTTCTTGTCGTCAAGAATAGGTCTAATCTCACTATTGAAAATACCGTTGGGCTGAATTGTTAGCTTACGCCCATGCAAAGCAATAGCTGCAACTTGCGTCGGTTGTGTCTTGTGTGGGTTTCTAGACCCCGTTTCAAAGTCAAAAACAATTATATCTCTGTAATTCATCTTACAACACCTTTCAATTCAACAAATTTATCAACCGCGTCATCAATACTATAAAATAATTTACTGTACAAGTTCTTCTTGTTGTCTGAGTGTACTTGGTAAACTCCATTAGCTTTTCCACGATATTGAGGCAGAAAGTGTCTCAAGTCACAAAGACTAACATTTCTATACTCAATAGCGCAACCAGAAAAAATAACAGATTTATAATCTTCTTTAGTGCTCATCTTTAATCTCCATAATTTTGCTTAGTAGGTCGATACCTAAAATATCAAATTTAACGTGTCCTTGATCTTCAAGGTCTCCCATTTCAAATCCAGCCACAAGGTTCTTGTGTCTATCTTGAACCATAGGACAAACCTCTCTCAATTTATTAGCGGATATAATAACTCCCGCAGCATGTTTGCCCTGTGATTTAATTGTACCCTCGATGTCAATAGCTTGCTCAAAAATTTCTGCCAAAGGCCCGATTAAATCTCCTTCTTGATTAACCTTACACCATTTCCCTAGATCGCTAGGCTGATAAGTAAGTGTCCATTTTATCAGTGATTTTTCACCACTTTCTTCAATTAGGTCAGATACATCAGCCTCATTGGGAATATTCTTTGTTATGTCATTCATCTCAGCGAAAGAGACAGCATTTGTAATACGCATTATTTCTTTTAGTGCTGCGCGCCCCTGTAACTTATTAAAGGTTAACATCTGAGACACATTATCTTCTCCATACTTTGATTTAATATATGTAATGACTTCATCTCTCTTTTCCGCTGGAACATCAACATCAATATCAGGTAAGGACACATGATCTTCAGTGTTACGTCCTGCGTTATAAAATCTTTCAAAAATCAAATCGTATTCAATGGGATCAATTTCTGTAATCCCAATCAAATAAGAAATCAAACATCCTGCAGCAGAACCTCTTCCGGGGCCCGGCAGCCAACCTTGCTCTCTAACATGGTTTACAATGTCCTGCACGATTAGAAAATATCCAGATAGATCTGCGTCAAAAATAACATCCATCTCATTCTTAATTCTGTCAAGATACTCTTGCTTCTTATCTTCGTTGTCAACCTTGCCGGTTTCAGCAAGTAGACTACGCCACCCATCTCTACATAACTGTTTTAAATATTCATCTTCAGTATAGTCGTCAGGACAGTCAAATTTAGGAAGCATTGGCTTACCTAAAATATCATACTCTTCACATTGTTCAGAAACCTCAAATGCTTTTGTTATAACATCCTCAGTATATTGGTTTGACGCCTCTTCTGGCGAGATCATATAATACTTATCTGAACTAAAAAAGCCTTTTAATTTTTTGAAACCATCTTGCTTGAGCCTATCTTTAACTTTGCCCATTGTGGTTTTCATCCCAGAACAAAGAAGTATTCGATGCAATTCTGCATCCTTTGTATCAGCATAATAGCTAGGCTGCTGCTTCAGGTCATCAATACATATTAGATTCTCGCTATGAGACTTTAAAAGCTTGTTGACAACATCATCACTGTAAGAGTTTTTCTTAGAAACTAAGTCAATAAGATCAAACCAACCCTGTTTGTTCTTGGCTAATAGTGTCATTGGCTTATGACTTTCAAACTCAAACGTGCAACCAATGATAGGTTTGATGTCATTCTTCTTGCAAGTTTTATAAAAGGCGACAGCACCAGAAATAGTATTTATATCTGTAATCGCACAAGATTTGTAGCCAAACTTCTTACACTTGGCTACAAGTTGTTCAGGTTTTGAGTAACCTCTTTGCAGACTAAAGTGAGTTTTATTATTTAGTGGAATCCAATTCATGACAATCCTTAAATTTATTCAATTCTGAAATAGCAACATTATGACAATCTGCTCTAACAACAAAGCCATTGGAGGGATCTTTTTGGCCCTTTGTTAGCTTGCGAGCTTTCTTAAAATAATCATCGTGAGTCAACCAACCCAAGACCCACGCTTTTCCCCACCTTTTGTTTTTGTTTTCAATCCTAACAAACACATACCGGTCGCACTTTTGCTTTGTATTAAAGTTGGCGACTGAGCAATCGTAATAAGGTTTAGGTGGAGAAGTACATCTCTTTGTTTTTACATCATACTTAGTTCCATCTTGTGCAACCAAGTCATAATCATAAGTGTTATTAATTGTACCATCAATAACAACATTCGCAACCTCTTCGCCTAAAAAACCAGCAATATTTCCATCGCCCTTCATGATGGAGTTTTTGATAACTCCCATTTCTCTAGACTTAGCCCATGCTCGTTTCTTCATCTCTTCTGTAATTTTTACTTCAATCACTGTAATCTCCTTAAGCTTCCGCTTCCGTCGTTTTGAAAAAAAATAGCATTCTTATTTCGCTGACTTTTGGGTTTACCACTGTGAAGCTTTATGAGCGGCTCGATCTTGTTTTCTTGGTCTAACTTGTTGCATTCTATACCGTCCTCCCAAATGAAGCTCATTTGCATCATATCGAGAAAATAAGGCTCAAGTCTCTCTAATTGTGCAGGATACCATATCTGCATTATCTTAACCTTTTTCTCGGTATATAGCAGTTCATTTTTATCATCATCAAAATACAACCACCACTTATGTTCATCTAAATTACCAAAAGTTAAATTGTCAAACAGGGGCGTTGGCACTTCGATATATCCTCGCTTGCCTATTCTTGTTAGCTCAGAGATAAACAGTTCAATATCCTGTACATGCTCGGTTATATGACTAGCAATAACAAAGTCAAACTCTTTATCGTTGAACGGAGTTTTGGATGCATCCGATTGTACAAATCTTTTGCCTTCATAGAGACCGCTATGGTCTTTTATGTCTAGTATTGTATTAGCTTCAGGCCAAGCTCTTGAGCCTCCACCAATGTCGGCAATATTCCAATGTGTATTTTCAGCTAGTAGTTTTTTTACGTTTTGTTTTGATGTTCTTTTTATCATCCCGGAGCCTCATAATATCCAACGTCGAAATCTTCTCTTGTGCAGTTTTGTATCGTGTCTAACATGCCGAACTGATCTAAGTGATTACTGACGTGCCTACACATACTCTCATTAGTGCCGGGCCAATCTTTCTTGCAGAAGTCACATAGCTTTTGGCATTTCCAGTGTGCTTGATTCCTAGAAAGCATTCTTGGTCTAGTTGTCTTTTTAATTTCCTCAAACCTATCTTTGAGCATACCCAAAAACTTTTGTCTATCACTTTCTTCAAAACAGATGCTAAATGGGCCTCCATCTCTAATGAAGTATATCGACATAATCGCATCTTCATATTGAGGGAAAAGTTTAGAAATTGCATAATGATACAACATTAATTGTGGATCTTTACATAGCTTCTCATAGGTCTTCTCCTCTCCCGTAGCCCAGTTAAGTCGTCGTCCTGTCTTCCAGTCGATAACTTCAATTACACCATCAGATACTTCTGTTACTAAGTCAATAGTTCCTTTAATAGCGAGGCGTCCTTCGACTACGGTTCCGTCAGGCATACTGTATTCGTATTTTGCCCAATCTTCTTCAATAGGAATATCAAATTGAGGCTCGGCGGCTACAATGTTGCGTTTTCTGGGGTCAAAATTTCCATCATCATAAGTCAACGCTTCCCAAGTAGTTTTGTCGCAAAACTTATAGTCAGCATTAGTATAGTGATGAGTGCAGTTAGATGTGTAATGGTCATAGCTACGCTTAAGGATTTCGTTTACAAATTTCTTTGTTCCGAGTTTACGTTTAGTGAACTCGACCTCTCCGATAGCGTCATCCTCAAGCAATAGCTTTTGTCCATCTTGATGCAATTTCTTGCATCCAGCCAAGACTTCCATGACCTTATGCACAACGGTTCCCAATTGAGCCTTCTTGCCCGAAGTAGTTTGATGACCCAAAACATAGGTCATAAAATATTGCATCTGACAATACTCAAAATTATTATAACTAGAACTTCTTATATATGTAACTAACATGTTACTCCTTAATTTTCTGTATGCCACCTAAAAGCTGTGGCTTATTTTGTGGTTCTGGCTCAGGCTCCTCGGGTGTTTCAATAACATTACCAAGCCACCCCCATTCTTCTAGTTTAGAAATTATTTGACCATTAGTTTCAAAGAGGGTAAGATCTTCGTTGTCTATTACAGCATCATAATTTTGTATTGACTCACACTCCGACTCACTTTCGTGTTGATCGTTGTCCACACCTCTTGTAAAATAAATGACTTTACCTCCAGCTCTTTGGATTGCATCTACTTCGTTTTGAAATCTACAATCCGAAACAACCGCAATGAGAGGTTCTTCAAGTCGAATACTTTTAATTGTATGTTCTGTCCAGATTTCAGGATGAATTCTTCTACACACGTTTGTACCAAAGTGCTGCATGAATTCTCTAGCGCTCATCCTGCCTTCATTCTCCCCCTCATATCCGGGCATATCCTCCCATCTAAACCATGTTAGGGTATTTTTTTCCGCATCTGTTCCATAGCACTGAACTTTTTCAAGACCGAAAAGCCCTTGGCAAATTTCTTTAAGTGCTCCAGCAAAAGAATAATGCTTAATGAAAGGCCACATATTTTCAGCAGCCCATAGACCAAACTCTAAGTCGGTTCTGGTTGTGTCAAGAACGCCAAAGCTATTCTTCTCTTCTTCTTCATCGTCAGATGAAGTAGTATTAACCAGAAGTCTACCCTCATCGTCTATTGAAAAATCTTTTATAAGATTGTATGAACGCATCTGATAGCCATGCAAAAAGTTGCATGCTGAATTTTTACCGGATTGCTTTCTACCAGCAAAAGCTAAAATTCTTGTCATTTATAGGACTCCCTCTAACTTATTAATAATTTGGTTTTGTATTTCTTCAACCGTCATATCGCCAACATCTTTCTGGTCAATTTCTGGTCTGTAATAATTGAATCTTCTTCCACATCTCTTTAGTATTTGCTTTGCTGCCTTTTGTCCAGCCTCGTCGTAGTCTGTAAGTATTACTACGTTTCTTGCCCCGCTTCTTTCTATTAAGATTAATTGATCCTCACTGAGACTAGCGCCGAAAATGCCCACCGTGTTAGTTACTCCGGCCTCGTGCATGCGCCATACATCACCTTGGCCTTCAACTAGAACAATAGTGCCTTTTTTCATTATATCATCTTTGGCAACATTATACCCATACAAATATGAACTTTTCTTGAACCCTTTACTATGTAACCATTTTGGTTTCATGTTCTGATAAACAGCTCTACCTATACATGCTACATATTTATTGTTTTCGTCATAAATCGGAACCACAACACGGCCAGACATTGGCTTGCCCTTACCTACACACATACCAATATCAAATTTCTCTAGAGTCTCTGGCTTATATCCTCGATCAATATAATATTTGGACGGTATGTCAAGCTTGTCAACTACTGCCTTCCTCTCTACGGATTGTTCGTGCCGCACTGGTTCCCTTTGGAAAACCTCAAGTATCTTCACAACACTATAGTTTTCTACGGGCTGTTCAAATTCTATAGTGTCTGGATCTAACCCTAAGAACTTACTACAAAAATAGAACGTTTCTAACACTCCTACCTCTCTAGCTTTTCTGTTTGTTAATACTCCTCGCACAAAACCAAAAGTATTCTTTCCATAATCTTCATGACAATTGGCAGTCCAGCAATTCCAGTTACCTTTAGAGCTTACCCCGTCTGTAAATATAGAGCATCCTTCGGGATTATCGCCTCCATGAATTGGACACGCAAATGCCAATCTATTCGGATATTCAATGTAATCAATTTCAAAGTATTTTAGCAAGTCTTCAACTCTAGTCGAGAGCTGATTAGACACTGCTAAGATCTGTTGATTCGTTAGTCGTTTGTTCAAAACCATCGTCCTTAATTTTACTTGTTTTATGGGCTTCATTTCTTGTTTGCCCTTCCACAAGTTTACCAAATTTACCAAACATATTCATATTTATATAGTCTCCGTCGTCTAGTCCGGCTCCATGACGAGCTACAATCGGCACTAGTTTTCTATTGCCATGATCTTCACCATCATCCGCCATCTCTTCATCTGACTTCATCTTAAATATTGTGAAGCTGGTACATAACCATATAAGCCTATCAGATCCACTGACGACATCTGTAGACTCCTTAGTGATACCATCTCTATTTAGTTGCACAAAACTCAAACAGGGCACATCATGCTTCACGCAGAAGTTATGTAGTTGTGTGATTTGAAAGCCTAACACCTGAAACTCCTGCATAGAATTAGAGATACTAGCGGAGTTCATTAATTTCAAATAGTCATAAATAATAATACAATCATTTGTTCTGCCATTTTCATCAAACCCAACTTCTTGATGAATCCATTTTCTCATAATCGCAAGTATATTTTCAAAAGGCTGGCCAGCAATACTAACATAATGATATGGAATATTCTGAAGCTCTTCAGCGGCTTTCTCGACTTTCTCAATGTCTAGATCATTGTTAGCGAACTTTCCGCTCGCCAGTTTGTTTATCTCAACACCACTGACATTCGCAAGCATGCGATTAAGATGATCTTCTTTAGACATTTCTGTATCAAGCATCAAGACTGGTATGTCTAGATTTCTGGAGACGTGCATAGCTACAGCATCACCAAACATTGATTTACCGACTTTAGGTCTTGCCGCAACAAGATCTACACACTTTCTACGGACTCCTCCGCCGATAGCCTCATCGAAACGAGGAAAACCAGTACTGATGCCCAACATTTCATTTTGATTCTCTTTTAAGAACTCAACATATTCGCTGACATCTTCACCAATGATCTTGGGCTTGTTGTCTGAGCCTTGATATATTTTGGATGTCGCATCTAAAATGGGGGTCTCAATCAAAGAGATGATTTCAGTGATGTCTTCATCACCATTAATTTTATCAACCTCCAGTGAGCATTTAGCCAAAGTCTTCTTAACATCGCGAGCTATCTTCAGCTTCGCTAATTTTGCCCCGTTGACAGGAATATTATCTTCTAAAATCGGAGTGTCGAATAAATACCTTAAGTATCCAGCCTCTTCTTTTATGACATCATAATGATTGAGCTGGTTTGCAGCAGATAGTAGTGAAGAAAGTTCTGCCTTTTGCGTTGACTCAAGAGACTTCTTCAAGCAGTCAAAGATAACTTGGTTGGTCTGATCCATAAAATACTCGGTGCTGATATATTCAACCTCAAGCATTGCGTCAATTCCATATTGACATAGACCGGCAAGCACAGCAGATTCAGCCGCCGCATCTTCTAGCTTATTTTCATTTTGTTTAATTCGTACCATAATAACCCCATATTGGCCATAGCATAAGAAAACCACATGAGTGCATGTGGGTAATCTTTTTGCCTTATACATGATCCGCATACAATTACATACATTGCAGCGGAAACAGCAATAGCTGTTATGCTTAAACTCATTTACATTCCTCTAAAGATATAGAACCCCATACAAATGGTAGCGCTTAAAAATACACCAAGTAGAAAATCTTTCCATTCTAAAGTTAATGTCTTTTTCATCATCCAAAAAATCCTTTGATCTTAGTTAGAATATCACCACCTCCAAAACCACCTTTGAAGATAACTAGGTATGCTACTATAGCACCAACTATAATAAAAAACAACCACTTTCTCTTAGATGCGACCGCATAAATCTTCTCTTTTACTGCATTGATCTTCTCTAATCGGTAGTTTCGCTTCTCTTCAACTTTTTCTTTTCGATCCTCTTTGCGATCTTCTTTCGCTTCTCGACGAGTCTCTCCTCTAGTCCTAACGCTTTCTTCTGTTGCAGGCTCTTGAGGTGCATCTTCAGCAACTTTTTCTTGGTCTCTTGCCGATCTTCTTTCGGCAATAATTTCTTGTAATCTGTTAAAAGGCATCATTATCTCCCAGTGCTACCAAAGCCACTATCGCCTCGGTCAGCCTCATCTAAATTTTTAACTTCTATAAAATCTACATCCTCTACCTTTTGTATGAGTATCTGGGCAATCCTATCACCCGGTTCTATCATGAAAGTAGATTCTGAAGTGTTAAGTAAACAAACTTTAACTTCTCCCCTGTAGCCGGAGTCAACTACTCCAGCTAAAACAGCGATACCGTTCCTTACCGAAAGACCTGATCTTGGCCAAATAAGACCAACACACCCTTCGGGTATCTCAATAGCAATTTCTGTTGACACTAACTTCCTGCAGCTTCGCATAATCGCATCCATCTTAGACGCATATAAATCCCAGCCAGCATCTGTCGTGTTTGACCGCGTTGGAAGTCGTGCAGTTTCTGATAATAGTTTTACTTTAATCACTATCTTCTCCTCCCAGACAGACAAGAATCACAAACAAACCATTCTCTTCTGTGTGACTCGTGCACATTGAAATTCTCATTACACTCTTGACACTTCTGCGAGATTAACCTACTGGCATTTCTTCTCTCGGTCGGAGTGAAATTAGGCGTTTCTATGTCCATATGTTCAGTTCTGTTATCAACAAATTTATTTTCTCTTCTAGAAATGTCATTAACAGCGACTCTAGAACTTGCTCTGGATTCTCTCTTGACAGTAAATTCGTCTGCCTTAACTCTCTGAGGTGGTGTCTTTTCCTTTTTCACGACCTGTTTTTCTTCAGGTTGAGCAGGCGCTTGGGTTTCAACATCCACCTCTAATAGAGAGTTTGCCATGTTTATTAAATCTTCGTCATTAAGAGCAATACCTTTTTTAAGTAACTCTTTTGCTGTATCAATTATCGACATTAGTAACCTCTTCTCTTGCCTAAGTCTTGTAACAATGTTGCCATCCTTTTAACGTTATCGACTTTCCCAGTCAATCTGTTTAGTCTGGCTTGTGACATAATTTTTAATCTATTCAGTTCTGTAGCCATTGGGTTTTCTTTCACGGCAGAGTAATATCTTTCTTGCCATTTTGAATATTGACCACCGTAGTTGTGTAACTTGTCTCCAATCATAAACCAAATACTATCGTCACAGAACTCAACAACCGTCTTCTCTTTATTATAGACGCCTTGTAGGTATTCTGCATGAGCAAAAAGAATAAACGAGTAGGATAAACACTTCTCTTGACCCAAAGATCTTACTTGCTCTGAGGTTAGTGCCATTATAGACTCGACCTCTTCATTCTGTTTAGATAGGTCTGCGTTCCTGTCTTCAATCCAATCATCTACCTTTGAAAGGAATTCTGTTACTTTTTGTTCATTAGTCAAATTTAACTCTCCATTCATTCTCAGACTCATTATAATTTAATTCAATGAGCGTCATATCATTTAAGTCGCACCAAGCTTTTTTATCTTTATCTCTAGCCTGAGCCTTGAAAAACGCCATCTTGTCTTTATGAAAAAATGAATTGAATTTAAAGTGCTGTTCTCCATGCACTTCTACAATTAGACTTCTATTTGGGACATAAAGGTCTGCGTACAATAGAGACCTCCTAGAGCCCGTCTTGGTTCCGGGAAGTGTAACCTCTTCTAATATTCTATCATATGGAAATATGTCTTTCAACAGTAATCTAGCTTTTTTATGTAAAGAAGACCTGTTTTTTTCACTTACTGAAGCTTGGCTTCTAGAGGGATTCCATTTCCAAATTTTACCATCAAGACCAGACACATCCATTAAAGCATTCCCTTGATTTCTTTTTCTAGTATATTGAACACTTCTTCATTAGCCAGTAGAAAATTATACAGTCTCTCTTGGCCTTGAAATTTAACCGCTTTCAAAACCGCCTCAGTATCTTCTATGTTTGTTTCTGGCTTTATCTTCTTTACGACATCTGTAAAGGCGACCATAAATTCGCATGTGAACCAAGCTCCAGCCTTACCGATAAGACCTAAATCCAAACCAAGCATAATAAGCTCTTGAATTTTATCTACACCGTGACCATATTTGATCCAACTTTGACATTCTGTTCCGGGCGATCCCATAGACGAACAAACAACTTTCCAGTTCACGGCTTGGCCAACCTGACGATCACTTTGAACCCAAGGGGTAATGGATTTTACTTCCATCCTTGTGTCGGCTTGGTATTGAATTTTTCTACCGCAGTCTGGCATCCTTGATGCTCCGTAGCCCGAAGTATTAGCAATGAAGTGTGTGATGATAATCAGAGTTGCTTTTTGGTTTGGTACAATCTGACCCATTTTTTTGCAGAAAACAGATAAGACTTTTGGTAGTCCTGCCCGTCCGGGAGTCATATCCCCATCTAATTCTTTTGCTGGCATGAGAGCGGATGTCGAGTCGATGATACAAACACAGCCTTCGTTTTCTTTTGCACTGACTAACTTAACCGCAATATCTAAAAAGGTTTCTGCGCTCAAGGGCTCATCTTCAGAGTGAATGATTTGCATTTTCTCTTTGTCTAAACCATCCACACCAAGTAAATTCATTTCTTTCAATCTACCTTCGGCATCAAGATAGATGATTGGACGGCCTTCTTTCTGACAGTTAGCGGCGATTTGCAATGCTGTTGTTGTTTTGCCGCATTTGGGGTCTCCAGTTAGTATTACCCAAGAACCTTCTTTAATCCCTCCACCTAATGCCAAGTCAACAGCGGGACTGACAGTGACAACCTTATAATCTTTTCTGCGCTCTAAGACTTGGTTGCCAGTCGAAATTACATTACCGTATTTCTTTATGATCTCTTTTACAAACGCTGGATCAGTCTTTTTTGTCTTTGCCATTTGAGTTCCTCAATTTAGAAAAAAGAGATTTGTTGCCAAAGCTCTTCATAGGTTTTACGTTTATGTTATCTTCTTCTACTTCAATAATATCACGCTGCTTGGGTTTTGGCCTTGAGTCTAAAAGCTTTTTATGATTTTTAACCTCATCTTTTACCCACTTAGGCAATGCAGAATATACTCGTTTATTTTTATTTATAATGTAATCATAGACAGCATCCTCGCCAAACTCAGAAATCATTTTGTAGACTTCTTGAACTTGACGTTGGTATTGCTTCTTACGAACCTTATTCCAGAACTTATAAGACAGAGAGCCTTCATTTTCTCTCTCTGCCTTACGTTGAACCAATATTTCAGCAATGTATTGGCCTATGGTGCAATAATCACCCGTTGAGGGTGACTTGAACCTGCTCGTTTTGCTTCTTTGTCTCGCCATTTTTCCAAATCATCCAAGAAAGATTTTCTTGAGTAATCATTCTTTTCTGTGCAAAATCAGTGAACTTACATTCAGGCCAACTGTATTTTTTCACATCTACCTCAAGATTATCGTTTAACAAACCAAATGTCATGTGCTGGTAGGACGGACCATCACCAGTCACCATATCAATATCCTTTGAAAACCCTCTAGCAATAAAAAAGCCATCAAGACCTTCAGGATTTTCAAAAACAACTTCTTCAGGTGCACCCATTACAATTACTTGTGCCTTTGCAACAGACCTACCATTATCTTCACAAAACTTTTGTAATCTAAGCCACGGACTTTTCTGTACTCCCGGACGCTCATAGTCGCCCCATACAACAGTACCATCATCCAATGTACACTTCCAAGTCATGGAAACGTCTTCCATAATTAGTTTACGAATATGTTCATCTCGAACAGTACAAATCATACTAATCTCCTTTAATTCTATGGATTGAACCTCTATGCCTTTTAGCCACATTTAGTTCTTGGGGATCTTTTTTTGGTTTACTTTCGTCACCAACCATTGAAGCTTGTTCGGTCATAGTCACAGCTCCATACTTTTTATTTCTAGCCATTAGCTCACCCGCTTTTAATGTGTCAAGCTCTTCTTCCTCTGACCCAGAAATAGTAACTGATGCTGCTGGCTTTTCTTCGTTTAGTGTAGCAAGATACTTATTAACAGATTTCTCAGACCTGTCAAGCTTTTTTGCTAGATCTACAACGGCAATCTCCTGATTGTCTTCAATATACTGTTTTTCGCTTTTAGAAAGCGGGCCCTTTTTAGTCATTTTAATCCTCCATTAAAGATCTTCTTGCGCGAGTCAAAAAGATTCTATCTCTCTTTGTTAAATATTCTAAATAGTAATCATACACGTCTTCTTTAACTTTTCTAAAGTCAAAGTATGGTCTATTGTGCATATTCTTGTCTGCTCCATAAGGATCAAACAAATCGCCTCGACCATATTTAATATAGTAGGTATTGAATTCACCATTTTCTACAATCTTGACGAAGGCATCTCGCTCTTTAACTTCACTTCCTTTGGCTCCGATAAATGTAGTTACTTTTTCGGGAACTTTAGGCAAGTTTAAATGTGAGATGTCTTCTCTTTCTCCTCTAGCCATCTAATTTCTCCAGTACTTCTTTTACTTTTTTTATACAGTCTGCCCTGTCAAATCCAGAGACAGCAATCTTTGCAGATTGTCCAATATTGTATCTAGCGAGTTCTTCATTGCTAGCCGGTATCGGGTCTAGATCTCCGTTTTTTAGAACTTCATGCACATAAATATTTATACCTATGATAGCTTTGTGCGGTAAGTTGGATCTCTCGCTCATTATTCACCTTTTTCTATATATTTAATCTTCTGTGCAGTTGACATTTTGTTAATTTTGTTTCTTTGTTGATTGACTTCTCGGTCTTTTTTAACTTTGTCCATATTGTCAGCCTGCATTTTGGATTCAAGCTCATATTTACCAAGCTTTTGGGTGTTACGATCAGCTAAGTGTCGAACTGTAGTTGGTTCGCCCTTTACTGAAATATGAGGGGCATTTAGAATAACTCTTCTGAATTTATGTTTCTTGCATTCTGGACACCTAACAAGAGGCTTCTCGGAAAACTTCTGAAAAACTTCTTTGTGGTGCCCGCACTCGCTGCACTCGTAATCATAAGTTGGCATTTAAAACTCCTATAAATAGTCTATCAATATTATAGATCTACTTATCAAGTTTGACATCCACTTTTTGGAAATTTTCAGCAAATTCTTGGAGAGTACTTATTGTAATTTCTCTAGCTACTTTTGTTGCGGCTTCCGTTGCGTATGCTTCTACCTCTATGGGTAGCTCGTCAGAAAGGGCCTGCAAGAATGATTCAAACTTCATAGCTGTATCAGTTTGGACGGCATACCCCTCATAAATTCCGTTTTCTAAAACGGTAAGCCTTTGGTTTATTTGAGCATTATTGTACTCAGATCTAACACCTATTATTAGAATAGCTGCCAAAAAGATCCCTCTAAAAATATTTGACTGGTTCATTTTCATCTTCTTCTTTGTTTAGCGTCATTAAAATTTTGGACACAATACCGCTACGTACAATATCGCTATAATCCAATTTACAAACACCAACACCAGAAACTTCAGAGAGTTTATCCATGCATGTCTTAAGACCGCCTTGATGTTTGCCTAAGTCGGACTGTCTTAGGTCTCCATTTATCACAGCTTTGGAATCTTTTCCAATTCTAGTAATAAACATTTTGATTTGCTCAAACGTAGCGTTCTGTGCTTCGTCTAAGATCATAAAGCAATTATGAAAGTTTCGCCCTCTCATATATTCCAGCGGGCATAATTCAATGATATCCCTACCCCTGTAGGTTTCTACCGTATTTTTTGTTAGATATTGATTCATCTCTTCCAATATAGGTATCAGGTATGGATTTATTTTTTCAACCAGAGTTCCCGGAAGATGTCCCAAACCCCTGCCAGATTCAACCACTGGCCTTGTAATAATAATCTTATCTACTTTCTTTTCGATTAAATATTCACAAGCCATTCCCACAGAAACACTTGTTTTACCAGATCCAGCAGGCCCGGAACAAAAAGTCACATCAGACTTGTTTATACTCTGCATGTATGTCTCTTGGTTTCGTGTTTTAGGACGTAGTATTTTCCTTCTTTGTCTTGTTGTCTTTGGTTTTTTTGCTTGTCTTGCCATTAATTATTCTCTACTGTTATAGTTTTAATTTCTGAATCTTGACACATTGGACACATCGGCTGTGAGCCCGGTTGGTGTATACCTAATTGGTGGTGAGTCATAAGTATTGCTTGCATTATCTGTGAATCTCTGAGTCTTGCGTGTAAAGGTAATTCTCTCAGGTCTTCTTCTATAGGAATCTTAACCTCTATTATATTGCTCCTATTCATTATATGTCTATACATATAGAAAGAGCTCGCTAAATTTAGCAAAGATAGAGAAAATAACACATAAACTGCGTTCTTGTAGAATTTCATTATATTAACCAAACAGTTCGGTTATAACCTTGCCGGAGTTAGCGATTTTCATAGGTCTACCACTGTTGCTAGTAAACGTAGTCCCCAGAGAAATACCAAGCGCTTTACATACAGAAGCCATGACATCCTGAGATGTATATGGTTCGGTTTCCACACGAGTACCATCTGAGTTTGTTTCGCCAATGGCTATGCCGCCATTCATTCCAGCTCCACCAACAACAACGCTCCAGCTTCGTGCCCAATGGTCACGACCAGCATTACCATTGATACGAGGAGTCCTACTGAACTCACCCATCCAAATAATCGCTGTATCTTGTAATAACCCACGCTGTTCTAAGTCTTCATACAGCGCGCTCATGCCTTGATCTAACATGGGCAGTTTCGTGTCTCTTAGTGTAGGGAAAATGTTCTGATGATTATCCCATCCACCTAAATTAACTTCGATAAATGGTACTCCTGCTTCGACTAAACGCCGTGCCATTAAGCACCCTTTTCCAAAGTTGTTATCTCCATATCTTTCTTTTATATTGTCAGGCTCACTAGCCACTTTAAGTGCATCCATTTGGGAGCTTGTTAGAACATTAAATGTCTCTTTAAGGATCGCCTGATGTTCTTTTGCTAATGACCCTCTTCTCTGGTTTATAAAATTATTTTCAATAGCATCTAAAGCGTAAGCTCTTTGGTAAAATCTTTCGTCTATTTTCATGTTTAGATTTCTAATTCTACCATCGCTATTTACCATAAACGGATTGTATTTAGCTCCCAGAAAACCTGCACCCATACTTCCTCCTCCCACCGAGATGAACTGGGGGATTGCCAAATCATTCCGTCTTAATTGATGGGATAGGACAGATCCATAGCTAGGGTGGTCAATGGTGGGATTAGGAACATACCCAGTATGCATATAATAACGCCCACGCATATGGTCAGCTTCACGAGTACTCATACTGCGAATGATCGCAGCATTATGCATTTGTTTAGCCATGAGTGGCATATGCTCAGTGATTTGAACGTCACCACTGGTAGCTATGGGTCGGAACGCACCGCCTGTTGGAGCGCCGGGTTTAAGATCCCAAATGTCCATCGTAGAAGGGCCACCGCCCATCCATAGTAAAATAGCTGATTTACCATTCTTTTTTAATTGATCTTCATTTGCTTTCACTGTCTCAGCTAAGGACAGCGCACTCATTACAGATGTTAAAAATGTTCGTCTTTTCATTTATCCTACTCCTAATGTTGTAGCAAATTTATGTGTACCGCCAGCATCGCCACCGCCACCACCGCCGCCACCGCCGCCTTCTGTGCTTTTTTGATGTGCTCCAATATCCCAAGTCACATCATTAGCATGTCTATCGAAACCCTTTATGTCATAATTGACATTATCAGTAGACCCTAGATCGACTCCAGCCTGAATAGCGACTGATCCAGTTTCCAATAGATATGATTCTGCGGTGGGTGTAGTGGAGACAAACGCTATCTCCACTAGAGTCTTGTCTACTAATGCAGTGGTGTCACCATAACTTTGGCCCATATCTGCCGCATTCCAGTCGTCATCAGTGGTAGTGTCAGAAAGATTGTTGGATACATCTGCAAGAGCGCTGTAGGAAAGATAAGCCCGCTCATGGTCTGAGTCTCCATCTGCAGATAAGTCCGCAACAATATTGTTTTTGATTTCATCGTTAGAACCACCGTGAAAGCTAACACCAACGCAGAGCTTAGAACTTCCATCCGACACGAGATCGACAACCGTATTGTTAAAAACTTTTACGGCTCCGGGTTCTAGGTTTCTTAAGAACACACCAATATTAGTATCGTTACTCGTCTCATGAAATGAATATATAATGTTGTTTTGTACCGTAGTTGTGTGTGCCGCATTACCACCATGAGCGCCAAAAATCGCACGAGGACCAGAACTTCCGGGGTTACCATATTTATCATGTAGCAAACAGTTTCTTACAGTATTGTTATCAACCCCAACACCATATGCCCCCATAATTTTTACTGCTACATTTGTAGCTTTACTGTTTAGGCCGTCTAAGCTTATGTCTAGCCATTCTAGAGTAAAGTCATCTATTCCCGACTGAATAATCCCACTATCGTGTATTGCGGCAGCTGATGGCTTTAAGAACACTCCAGTTTCAGCTGTTCCGGTATGTCTGTCAGATTCAACTACACTCAAAGTGACGCTATTCAAGCTTTGTTTATTATCAAAAATCGTCATACCGTCAGTGAACCCTGTAACATCATCTTTATGCATTTGCCCAATGAGGTCATCACTAGCGCCCCAATAGAGATCACTGGTGTTGTCAACCATCCCCTCAAACTCAGTTAGATTGGAAAATGCCCTCTTAAAAGTCCCTGCAACAGTTTCAAAACTTCCGGTATATATATCGCAGGGAGATGTAGCCCCACAGCTACCCATTCCACCATCATCGCAAACTACATATTTAAGTCTATAAGTGCTGCCGTCTATTTGTGTCAAAAGAAAAGTGTAGGTGGTAAACGCACCCGTTTCTTCTTGTGCAACATAAATATCTCCAACTGCCACATCACTACTTGGTGTAGACGAAAAAGTCACATCATATAGTCCAGCGCTTACTGTACTACAACTATTGGGGGTTACTGTGGCTATACTTTGATTTGAGCCTATGCTTACTATTGTTTCTGGCATTATATTAAACCTTCCGTAATCTTGTCATAAGTTAAAATATCTACATGCTCCCTTTCATTCATGGGTTTGCGACAGTCACATGAAATATATGGGCTCCTCAGTTTATCGACCGTCTCTCCAAGTTCTGTCGTTAAATCCCAATAAGGGACAAACCACCGTCTCTTAGCCAAAATTATAGAACTAGGAATATCGCCTTCTGAACCATCACTATCGGATGGTTCTTCAGTAACAATTGACCTTCTTTCATATACAGTGTCTCCAGAAAGTTCTACCCTAGTGAAAGAGTCTCCGCTATACTTTCTACCCGAAGTATTTATGCACACAAAGTGCCTCTTCGCTATTTCGCTAAATGGCCAATTATTGTGGTCAGATTTAAGATGGTCAGTTTCAGATTCTATAATATCCCAAACCAGTGAGACAATATTCGCGCGGTCATCAGTTCTAAGCCCTCCATACCAAACTTCTGAACCATCAGTTCCAAATATCTTATGGTTAGAACTTCTTAGCTGTATAGACAAAAACGCCTCTGCATTCATGTAATGGCCTTCAGGGTTGGGAGTTTTATTTACTATACTTTGTTCTTCTGTAATTAGGTTTGTCACCCTCACATCGTTTGCATTAACTCTTTCAAACTTATAAGAGTGTGTCGCAACTAAAAACTTTTCTAGAAGAGTGTCTCTATCTCTCATCCCAGAAGTATTAAAACCAAAATTTTTGGTATTGCAAATAATTCCTGCATGAGTGAAGTGTATGCCGTCTAGACATCTAGCATCAACAACATCGCCATCCTTATAAGATGCACTATCGTTGACTTTTATTAAAAGTTCCATTGTATTTTATCCTTATGCTGCTTACCATCGAAATTGAAAAAAGAAGCCATGAAATGGGCCCGGATAAACCGGCATTGGTTGAGGTTGAATAATCACAGGTGGATAATAAGAAGGAACTCTATAATATCTAAAATGTGGATTAACAGGCCTGTAGTAATTGTAGTAATTATAAAAACCAAAGCTGTGTCTAGTCTCAACTTTTGGTCGCTGAGTCTGAGGCTGAGGTTGTGGTTTCTGCCACTCTTGTTTTCCAAAACCTTGTGGTCGCTGAATTGGCACACCAAAACCCTTTGGTAGAGGTTTTGCGTCTTGTGCTGGTTTTGCTACGTTTGGGACTTGTGGTCTTTGTGGTCTTTGTGGTGCTGGCCTAGTAAATTTCGGATTAGGTTGCACTCTTGGTGCTTGAATTACTTTGCGCGTTGGCTGTTCTGCAGATACAGATAATGGTAAAAATAATAAGCATAATAGTGATACTAAGTATTTCATTATATTAACTCCTTTAATGGCTCTCTGTGGTCTAGAAGATATTGAGGTCTTCCAGTATTGTCTAATAAGGTTGTGGACATAGTGTCAATTCCTAAAGCCCTATACATTGTAGCGCATATCTCTTGAATATGCACTGGTCTAGATTCAGGGATTTCACCAAGTCTATTTGTTTCTCCAACAGTTTGTCCGTGATTAAATCCTCCTCCTGCCAGTAAAGCACAAGAAACTTGAGGCCAGTGATCACGACCACCCTTTGGGTTAATCTTGGGTGTTCTGCCAAACTCTCCCCACACTACAACAAGTGTGTCATCAAGCATGCCACGTTGGTCAAGGTCTCGAACAAGTGCTGACACGCACTGGTCAAGTTTTGCACCATGATCTCTAACCAAGTCGAAGTTAGAACCATGACTATCCCAGCGCCCATAAGAAAGAGTAACAGAACGAGCTCCAGCTTCAACAAGCCTTCGCGCCATGAGAACATGTTCATTAACAGTCGGTGCTCCATCATATTGGAATTTAAAGGGTTTACCGTCTCCATACATTTCTCTAATCTTTGGGTCTTCCTTTGACAAATCCAAAGCATCTACCAAAGAACTTGATGTCAAAACACCAAAAGCTTCTTCGGTGAAAGTGTCTACGTTAACAGCTTTGTCTATAGTTTTATTTAGTTCTGCAAATCCTGTTAACAAATCTTTTCTATTCTTAAATCTCTCAACTTGCATATTAAGCTTAAGATCTTTCATCATCTCGCCATTTGGTTTAAATGGCTTATGTGTATCTCCTAAGTAGCCAGCTCCACCAGCTTCTGACCAAGGGTTGTGTGTTGTAGGTTCTGCCAATCCTACCGCAACTGGTACGGCAGGATCAACAGACCCCAAAATTTTAGAAGCGCATGCTCCGATAGCGGGATAGTTGACACCTGATACCATATCTTTCCGGCTCCATCCGGTAACACATTGATATCCATCATGAGCGCCATCTGAACCCACAAGGGAACGAACTGCAGTAAACTTATCAAACATAGAGGCAATTTGAGGAAAACACTCACCGATGTATACTCCCGCCACATTGGTCGAGATCGGTTTAAATGGGCCACGGATTTCCGATGGTGCTTCAGTCTTTATATCCCACATGTCTTGGTGCGGTGGGCCACCGCCAAGAAATATATTGATAACAGCCTTATGAGACGTTCCACTTTCCTCTTGGGCACGCAACACTTGTGGCATAGAAAGAATACCGAGACCACCTACGGACAAAAAACTTCTACGTGATAAATTAAGCATAATACACCTCTAATTTTTAGCTAATGCATTTGGGGCATTTACATACCTCCACCTTACAAATGCAACTGGTTTCTGGACATGGACATTCATCTACACATATTTCACAAATCATTGGTTGGTCGTTATTAAACATCTCCTTTATCTCCTCTTTGTTAATTAAGCATAACGCCGCAACTATAATAATTGCTACAAGCGGAAGTTTGATCTTCATAATACGATCACCCCCTCTCTAAATAATAAGGTCTTGTCGAACTGTACCACCGTCCACAATTTCTATAGGACGATCTCCCGGAGCCATAAGCTCCTTATCGGAAACGATTCCGATTCTATTGTATATTGTTGCTGCCCAATCTTCTACTGTCATTGGGTTATCTTCTGGTTCGCTTGCAGTAGCATTGGAGCTACCGTAAACCATGCCGTTTTTAATCCCACCTCCAGCCATAACTACACTGAAAACCTTTGGCCAGTGGTCACGCCCAGCAGTAGCATTGATCTTTGGTGTGCGTCCAAACTCGGAAGCCAAGCAAACCAATGTGGAATCTAACATACCTCTATCACTAAGATCTTCAATAAGAGCCGCAAGCCCTTGATCTAGTGCAGGTACTTGTCCACGAATACCATTTTCTATATTATTGTGCATGTCCCATCCACCATAAGTGAGCGTGACAAAACGTGTTCCCGCTTCTACTAAACGTCGAGCTAAAAGCATGCGGGCTCCAGCAGTATTTCTACCATACCTATCTCGCATTGCATCGCTTTCTTTATTGATGTCAAAAGCGTCTCTAGCTTTTTCACTGCTAATTAGACTATACGCTCTGTCATAGAAACTATCTACAGCATCTAAAGAGTCTGATTTTTCTTTAGTGGCAAAGTAATCATTGACTGCGGAAAGCATTTTTCTTCTACTACCAAATCTACCATCATTGACTCCGTTAGGTAGTTTTAAATCTCGAACTTGAAATCCATCGCTTGCTGGATCAGCGCCTAGACTAAAGCCTGAAAACGAACTACTCAGATATCCAGTACCTGCATATTCATTAGGCTGGTTTGGGATGCAGACATACGGAGGAAGATTTTGGCGAGGCCCAAACTCGTGCGCCACCACTGAACCCATTGATGGGTATTGAAGGGCTGGGCTAGGTCTATAGCCAGTAAACATATTATGTGTACCTCGTTCATGAGCCGCTTCTCCATGAGTCATACTGCGAATAATAGTCATCTTATCTGTGACTTTAGCTGTTTTAGCCATCATCTCATTAAGTCTAGTTCCCGGAACTACGGTTTCAATACTAGACATTGGCCCTCTATACTCAAGTGGAGCAAAGGGTTTAGGATCAAATGTCTCTTGATGTGCTGAACCTCCCGGCAAATAGATATAAATAACAGACTTTGCTGGGCCTTCAATGCTTTCATAAAATTTCTGGTCAGCGCGAGCCTCCTGCATACGGAAATAATCCGACAGGGTGAGACCCAAGCCTCCCAAAAAACCAACGTGCAGAAAAGATCTGCGATTACCTTTATAATTCATAAAATTTCCTTTACCACATTCTGCAAGACCAGTACCGAGCTTTCCATTTTGGGCCCGGAGCTGTATCACATTTGTGTCTTGCTCTAAAACTTTTTCTTCTTTTCGGATTATCTCTTTTGATCTCCATATTTGGATCGCCAAATCGTACAATGACAACCTTACCAGATCCATTCTTAGTATATACCGCAAATTTCTTTGGCCCATCTGGAGTTCTAAATGGTTTATTCAAAGTGACTTTTCTACCTTGATATTCTGCCGCTTTAGATTTTCTAGGATGACCCTTTGGTAATAGATCATTATCTTGTTTATATGCGGAATTAGATGGCTTGCCAGTTCTAAGCAATGTCAGGAAAGCATTTACTCTAGCAATAGCCCAACCATGACGACTCATCTTTGGTGCATGACTTGTAGAATAAGCACCGGCACCTCTTCTGTATACAGCTTTTAACATTCCAAGACTAGCCTTTGAGCCTTTACCTTTAGCATTATGTTCTTTGACTTTATTTGATAGCTGCTTTGTGACTTCTTTACTAAAAGTAATCTTGCCGCTAGGATTCTTGGCGCTATCAGGCTTGTTCTTTTTAGACCCTTTCTTCTGATCCTTTTTGGGTGCAGGAGTCCTGCGAGGATCTTTTGAGTCAGGCTTATCAGACTTAGACTTATTCTTTGGATTACCGTAAGACTGAGCCTTTTTAAGTTCATCTTGACTTGGTCTACCTTGCTTCTCAGTGCGAGCAGGCTTATAATTCTTACCCTCTCTTTGTTTTTTCTTTCTAATGTTTTCCCAAAGTCCGGGTTTAGCCTCTGAGACATCCCATTCTTCGGTTTCTTCACCAAAGTCTACATATTCTGCTTCAGTAGGAATGTAAATGTTTTCCTCTGTCACATCTTCTGTGTATCCAGTTTCATTTAAATATTCATTAAAAGCATTTGTATAATTTTGTTTTTTCATTATAATATTACCTTTGCATCGCCTTCTAGTAAATATCTTGGTCTTCCGCCGTTATCCACACGCTGAATACCTTTTTCTATTCCAAAATGATCAAATAATGTTGCCTGTAAATCTAGTGGGCCAACAGGGTTTTCTATTGGACTATATGACCTATCTGAAACACCAATAGTTCTTCCTGACTCATAATCTCCACCAAACATAAACATTGGTGTAATTGATGGCCAGTGGTCACGACCAGCATTGGCATTGATTTTAGTTCTACCAAACTCACCAGTTACCACTAGTAATACTTTATCACCCAAACCCTTGTCGGACACATCTTGCATAAAACCACCAAGAGCCTTATCAAGAGGAGGAACTTTACCTTTTAAGGCATTAGAAATATTAGAGTGCATATCCCAGCCACCGTAATGTAAAGTTATAAACTTTGTTCCATGTTCTATCAACCTTCGAGCTAATAGCAGCTGTTCTCCAATATCGTTGGCCTTTTCCGAGCCGTATAAAGTTTTTGTTTGTTCCGCTTCTTTATCTGTAGAAAAAGCGTCTTTGGCTGAGCCGAGAATCACATCATATGCCTGACCCTTATAAAAGTCTACAGAGTCTGCACTTTGCCCAGCTACTCTGGCTGCGTCGAGTCCTCTGAGCAGTTCTTTTCTTGTTGAGAATCTATTAAGTTCAACTCTTGGGGTAAGGTTGTCTTTATTGGATGGATCGAAAGGTTTATATGCTCCGCCCAACCAAGCACCTTCATCACCTTCGATTTTACCTTGTTTAACATATGTTGGTACTCCATTTTGAGGATGATTAGCCCCGTAAACGGCAGAGATTATAGAGCCAAATGATGGGTACTTTGCTGTAGATGTAGTTGTTCTTTCTGGATTGTAGTGTCCAGTCATCATAAAGTGAGTACCTTGGCGATGAGAAGAATCTCTATGGCTAAATGAATTAATTACATTCATCTTGCTAGTATGCTTAGCTAGTTCAGCCCAGTCAGCCCCTAGCGTGATATTGGTTTTAGAGTCGTGAATTGCTCCGTTGATTGGTTGCCATTCAGTTGGCACTGTGTCATTAGGAGCATGAAATGTTTCAAACTGGGTTGGCCCTCCTCCAAGCCATACCCAAACAACAGCTTTATCCTCGTGCGACAGTGCATCCTGAGCAAAGGCATAATCAGATAACCCAACGGCACTGAGTCCAGCACCAATGCTTCCTATTCTCAAAAAGTTTCTGCGGTTGAAAATAAAGTCTAACATTTTGGTCTCCTTAGAATGTGTTTGTTGATGTTTTTTGTGTTACTGTGCCAGCAGCCAAGTACGGCATAAAGTCATTATTTTGATTTGTATATGTAAAAGTTACTTCAGCATTACCGCCTCCCGCATCTCCACCCGAATAGGACACTCCTGTGCAATAGTTCTTGGTGCCGAAATCAATTACAATTGAATCTGATTTTATGAGTAGCGGACTATTAGCCTGAGCTCCAGTGGGAACAAGAAGGCCATAACCATCATCCTTTGGGGCAACAACTTCTTGCGAAAGTTTTCTCGCTAATGCGGTTATATCACAGCTAACGTCTATTGGAGCTTCGACAAACTTGCGACTATTGTCTTGTGGCCACTTTCCATTGTCGGCAATATCAGAATAACTAATTGACATAGAGGCGCTAATGGACTGTATTAATCTAACATCTACACCATCTTCTACTGTTTTTATTGCCGATTCAACCTCAGTTGGAAATACGCATACGTCACCGTCAAAATGATGCCTTCGTATTGCGCTTCCGGCTCCACCATAACCGGGAACAGAGCCACCACCACCTGCTTGTAGATTGTCCGCTACAAAAGTCATGGACTCAGTTGATGGGCCATCAATAGAAAAATTATAGGAGATCTCTGTGAGTAGACATCTTAGGAAGCTGATCGAGCTGACACTTCCACTAAGTGATATATCATCAGAATAAGTTAACCCAACTTCATATTCTTTAAGACCCTCCCAGCCACTCATGCCTATATTTCCAGTCTTGAGGGCATAACATTCACCATATGTACCAGTAGGATCTATAGAATAGGTCGGTGTAGCTCCAACAGGGAGAAGTCTTTCTACAGTGATTTCAACTTGAGGCCTATTACCCCTGAGACCGATTGGCTGCTGTCTTCCTGTTGTATATATAGGCTCAGCGTCTCGACCATAATTAATGCCGACAGATTGTACGCCTTCTAGGTATGACCCACCAACAGACACTGCTTGGCAGGCATAAAAAACCCTATTGCCCATATCTAAATACCTTTATTAAAAATCGTCAACCAAATTTCCTACAGAATATTCAGTGACTCTGGTCTCGAAAAAGTTTTTGCATTTTTCTAAGTCGATTATTTCACTCATCCAAGGAAAAGGATTCTGCGCGTTTCCGTAGGGGGACGGCAATCCTAAGTTAGTGAGCCTCCTATCAGCAATAAATTGAACATAATCAATGAACATATCAGCATTAAGACCTAAAATACCATTAGGTAACACATCTCTAGCGTAAGCCAATTCAAGCTCCATCGCCGTATCAATATGCTCGATAGTTTCTTTTTCCATCGCTTTTGTCCAAATTTTTGGATTGTCTTCTCTCAGCCTATTAATCAAAGTAGTCCCAAAGTTAATATGGATACTTTCATCTCTCAGTGTATATTGTATTTGTTCGCCAATTCCCGGAAGCTTGTTTTGTCTATTAAAAGAAAGAAGCATGGCAAATCCAGAGAAGAAGAAAATTCCTTCGCAGATAATATAATAAGTTATGATGTTACGAAGAAACTCTCTTTTCCCTTCCAGTGTATTTATGTTAAAGTCGGGGCGATTAATATCACTAGTAATATTCATAAGAAATTCATCTTTGGCTTTAATACTTGGAATTGAATTATAAGCCTGATACACTTCATCAATATCCAAATTTAAAGAGTCACAAACATAAACCACTGTTAGGTTGTGTAGGCTTTCTTCGTATGCTTGACGTAGAATATACTGGCGACATTCTGGGTCTGTTACAAACTTAAACACACTCAATAGTAGATTATTCGCTACGAGGGATTCTGATCCAGCAAAAAAGCCCAAGCATCGTTTTACAACAAGTCTCTCATCTTCGGATAATGATTTTGATTTCCATTGCTCAATATCCTTTGCCATAGACACTTCTGTTGGCATCCAATTATTAGCTGCTCCATCTATAAATAAATCCCATGCCCACTTGTTGGTGTGCGGTAGAATTTGATTTACACTAGCTACTTTATCTGATATGATTTCTTTACTTTTTTTCATTCTTATTCAATCTTTCAATTATCTGTTGCAATAGGTCTTTGACTTCTTCTGCTTCTTGCGGGCTAAGTTCTAATTTATACTTTAGTGGGGATGTTGCAGTTTGTCTAAATTCTATGAATCTCATTGGCAACTCTCACATCCGGGATCTAAAACAGAACACGCTTTGATTTCTTCTCCTTCTGGCTCTTCGGCTGACTTAAAACTTACAGTTGATTTCTCAACGCGAGTGGCTGCTTTGCCTCTCAAATAATATGTGGTTTTTAATCCGTTTTCCCAAGCACAAAAATATAAGTCATTCAAAAACTTAAGACTATCGTGTTTATTGTAAAGGTTTAGTGACTGTCCCATGTCAATCCACTTTTGCCTTTCAGCCGCAGCCTTAATTAAAATTTCTGGTTCAATATCAAAAGCTGTCATAAATTCTCTCTGAATATCCTCATCCAAATCAACCGCCATAACATCTCCATCAGCAGTCTTGAGAGCATCTACAAGCTCTTGACACCAAATACCTTTCTTCTTAGCCATCGCAACAAAATGCTCGTTGACCATTGTAAACTCGCCACTGAGTGTTGAATAAACATAAAGAATTGAGTAATCTGGTTCAATAGACTGCGAACAACCTTGAATATATGAAATAGTTGCGGTAGGAGCAATCGCCATGACGTTACTATTACGAATGCCATACCTTCTTACTAATTCCCTAACCTCATCCCATTCATCTTCAAAACTCTCGAAGTCCTCTCTTTTATACACATTTTCTGGCTTGTGACTATACCTCTGATTCATCAATTCGCAATAAGTATCTATCGGAAATTTATCTTGACTCCACAGGGAACCCTCAAAAGAGGGGTATGAGCCCTTTTCTTTAGCTAATAATGCCGAAGTTTTAATCGCATGTAAAGAGATAAACTCTTGTATTTTGCCACATAACACGACCGCATCTTGAGAATTATAAGGTATTCCTAGCTTATGTAGCACGTCATGAGTTCCCATGATACCTAATCCTACAGGCCTGTGTTTGAGGTTCGCTTTCTTTGCTTCTTTGGTTGGATAAAAGTTCAAGTTTATCACATTATCCAAACCTCTTACAGCAACCTCTATGGTTTTCTGTAACTTTTTCCAGTCTATGGTACGAACTTTAAGATGAGAAGATAAATTAATACTTGCCAAATTGCATACAGCAGTTTCACCAACCTCTATAATTTCACCTTCATCATATTCAGTAGGCTTTGTATGCAATAAAATTTCTGTACATAAGTTAGACGAGTGTACTACCCCTTCATGTTTATTAGAGTATCTTATATTAGATGGATCTTTGAATGTAATCCAAGGGTGTCCAGTTTCGTATAAAGCTGTGAGAATCTTTTTCCATAAATCTTTAGAATTAATGGTTCTATAGTTTTTTAATTCTCCACTATCTGCTGCCTTTTTGTATTTCTTATACATCTTAGTAAATTCTTTACCATATGCATCATGTAACTCTGGACATTCAGAAGGGTCAAATAAATACCAGTCTTGGTTCTTTGAGGTGGCCAGCATAAAATCATCTGGAATCCATAATGCGGTGTTCATATCATGGCATCTACGGCGATCATCACCAGTATTTTTTCTAAGGTCTAAGAAGTCTTCAATATCCAGATGCCAAGGTTCAATATATGCACATCCAGCACCCTTCCTTTTACCCCCCTGATTCACTGCGACAAGCAGGTCATTGAATATCTTAAGCCAAGGCACAAGGCCTGTAGATTTGCCATTAGTGCCCTTTATATAGCCGCCTGTAGCCCTTACGCCAGACCAGTCTACTCCAAGACCTCCCGCATATTTAGAGAGTCTAGATTGGCCATGAAGAGTGCCAAAGATTCCATCAAGAGAATCACCAACAGTGCTTAAATAGCAAGAAGAAAGTTGTGATCTACAAGTACCACTATTGAATAACGTAGGTGTCGAGGGCGAATACCTAAACTCAGACATCATATTATATATTTCAAGAACCTTATCTTCTTTATTATCTTCTGCTAAACATAAGCCCATAGCCACGCGCATGTAGAAAGCTTGTGGCGTCTCCATCCTTTGCTCGCTTAAATGAATAAAATATCTGTCATATAGTGTCTGAATCCCTAAATACTTGAATAGTTTGTCTCTAGAGGGAACCATTTTATTGGCCAAATATTCTAGGTCGTAACTTAGAAGTCTATCACTTAGCCGTTCTTCCTTGACTAACTTCTTAATATTCTTCACAAAAGCTTTTTTGTACTGCTCTTCAAAACTTTCGCTGCCGACATCTTCACCAAAAACTTCTTTATAGAGGTTGTTGAGCAACATCCTCGCTGCTACATAGGCATAGTTTGGTTCTTTCTCTATCTTTGATCGGGCCGATAATATTAGGGCCTTATTAATTTCTGATGTTGGTATTTTATCGTATAGTTGTAGACTAGCGTCAAGAACTACTTCACTAACAGATACATCTTCTAATTCCCCACAAGCCCTTTCAACACAATCATTAATTTTATCTAAACAAACATTTTCCAACCTGCCATTTCGTTTTTTGATCTTAATATCTTGGCTCATGAGTCTCACTGTATCAAAAGGTTATTGTAAGTATATAAAAAAACGACACTTATAACATACAGGGGTAGGAACTTGTCTACTCGAAGTGTATCCCTGTGCCTTTCGGCTTGTCGGGGTAAGTGTCGTTTAGCCTGTTTTTAAAAACTGGGCTTTTTATTCCCCAACGACTGTTAAATTATACGGTTCGTTGGGCGGATTTGCAAGATCTAATTAATGTCTAACCATTAAAAAATGATCTTTTTTCCTCGCCATCTTCACCTTCCGGTGTAGGCTCTGGAGTTGGAGCAGGTGCTGGTTCATCTTGAACACCTAAAGCCTCCGCCATAGCGGTAAAAACTTCAATGAGATCATTTCTGCTCTCATAGCCAGCCTTTACCTTCTGTAACATATCTTTGATTACGTCTTTGTCCATTTTATAAACTCCTATTTACAGTTATGAATGGTTTGTATAATCTTTTCAGTAACAGACAACTGCGTCTGATGAATAGAATCTTCTAACTTGTCTATCTTATTATCAATCTTAGTCTCTAATCCGTCAACCTTATTCTCTAAAGAATCCAATCTTCTGGATATAGAATCATTAACTTTTTCTTCTAACATTGCTAATTTACCCCCATGCTTGACTATAGTTCTAAGAACCCAAGCAATAAGAGGTAATGCAACCATGCCAAAAACTTGTGCAATTTCTTTCACTAATTCCCATGTATTTTCCATAGCGATCACCTCTAAAAAAAATAAGGGGAGAGAAACCCCTCCCCTTGTTAAACCCTAAGTTAAAATTACATACCAGTGATTGGTTTGTATTTGTAGAAGTCTGTGCCGCCATCTCTTGAAGCAGTCCAGACATTCTGATCGCTAGTGACAAAGTTAGATTTCATAACCAAACGGCCCGGAATCGCTCTGGTAGGATTGGCGGCTACGTCAGATCCGTAACTCGCTGCACCTGTTCCGTTTCTTGATGATCCACCGGGAGCCCACATGTTTGTTCCGTTTAAGGAAGCCGCAGAAGCAGCAGCAGTACCACCAGCATTTAGCCAGTTGATTCTCATGTTAGTAATTTTTGCTCCACTGTCTAATGTATGAGTCCAGCTAAACTGATTTTGTCTCCAACCAGTAAGAAGCTTAGCACCAAAATCACCTTGAAATTGAGCAATAGCTATTTTCTGTCCAGCACCCATAGATAAGAGTTTGGTATTTGAAACACCTGAAAGAGTATCAGAAGATCTAGCAATAACGTATTTACCTTCTTCTGAATATGCAAAAGTTCCTCCAGCCAAAACTTTAGCGACATTATAGATACCGCTGGCAGAAAGGCTAGGAAGAGTGTTGGCATCAGCAGCAGCTGCTACACCATCAATAAGAGTTAAAGCTTTGGTGATTCTGTCAGTGCTGGTATCAGCATTGTTTAAAATAGTACCACCCTGAGTTTGTGAATTCCCAAAAGGGAAAATGTGATGTCCACTTGGAACTGCCATAATACATGACTCCTGTAAAAGAATAGAAAGATATGTTCCTAAAATTATCCGTAAAGCAGTCCAAGTCCTATTATATATTACACAAATTGTCGAGTATTTTGTATGATTTTATTCTTATTCCATATATATTTGATTTATAAAAAATATCATAATGATCTTGACTTAATATTGGAGAGCAGCTAACTACAGGCATTCCTATTTGGTCTTCTATTGTTTTGCAGCATATTATATTGTCAATTATATCATCAACCATTGTTCCAGTGCCTATCACTATCTCAGAAGAACAGTTAGATTTTAGGGAATAACATAAGTCCATTAGAAAAGGCCAATCAGAAACCCTATATTCTATAACTGGTCTAAGAGATATCGCATATTCGTGACACGCTGAAAGACACGCCTTGAAATCCTTTCTGATGCTAGCTAGATTCTTGGATTCAAGATCGTTTCTATTGATAACCAAATCAATACTCTTCGCTCCACGCCTTCTAGCTAATATTATATCATGTATTCTAATGTTAGTGTCAGATAAGCCATAAGGGTAATCGACTATAGCAGAAAAGGTAAGATGCTCTTTTATTAAAGATTCGTCAATTCTAGATAGGAGACCTGAAGGAGTGCATATAGTATCCACATTACTATTAGCAGAATTAAATATACACTCCAGCACCGAGCTATAGTTTGACTCGTTGCATAAGACCTCTAATTTCATTATTCATTATCCTCAAATACAGCTAAAGCATTATTAACTGCTCGTCGGGCGGTTTCTCGACTATAGCCATTTTTTTTGCCTATTTCTATCATGGTCATCCTATCCAAAAATCTTTGCTTGAGTATCTTTTGTTGGTCTTCGTTAAGGTCAGATAACAGAACTTCAATGTTTTCTTTTGGGTTATGACATATGTCAAAAGGAATACCGTTTTTCTCTCGCCTTCTTATTCTCAGTTGATTCATCATTGCATAGTTTAACTGTTGATATAGATAAGTTGTGAACTTCACTCCCCTACCCTCGTCAAAGTTATTTAGGCACTTCCACAACACCTCTAATCTCAATGAAGAGATATCGTCTGGGTCTACGCTTCTGCAGTATTTTGCACAAACAGAGTCCATAATTTTTCTATAATCAATATTGCCTAATGCGTCATCAAGATTTCTACTTTTCAATTTAAGATGCTTCTTCATTTTTACTCCTCAAGATGGTTCCACCAATTTTATCACGTAAGTTTTCAAATTTATTTAAATCATGCAGATAGTCATCATCTAATGTATCCGACATAATGTACTCAATTTCCGATGTGGGGCTAATAAAGATAGCCCAATAAGGTTTTTCAGAGACTTGACTCTTTACCATCTCGATAGTCTCTTCGACCTCAAGTATGATATCATCTCTATCTGATATTGTATCTTCTATATCGAGTTTTACAAGTGTAGAATTGAAAAGTTTTCCAATTCCTATAAACATTGTGTATCGACTTAATACTTTAATTGATTCAACCCCTTCTATATCTTCTATTTTGCTAATCATAGAATTGGTAATATCAAAAGAGGTATAGCAAAACCAACAATCCCACCTATTTGATGGTTTAAGCATTGATTCTGCAGCAAACAACCCATATGGAGTGTATAATACTTTTGGTTGTGCTGGTTCTATTGGAGCGAACTTCAGCATGTTTTCCATCGCTTCAAGTTCTTCTTCTGTAAGTTGAGCTTCGATCATCTGTATTGGATCTTCAGATAAAATTTCGTCAACTATAGCATTCCAACTTTCCCAAGCTATCGTGGCTTTTTTGTGCATCGCCTTGCCTCCACGTTATTATTTATGAGATCTTACTACATATTATACACACTAATCAAATTTTACTTTGGTGGGTCTTACAACCAAATCGCTTTTTTTTGTTTTTGCCCTGCATTCTTCGTAAAAGGTGAGGAAAGCAAAAAACTGTTCCTCACCATCACCAGTTGAGTTAGAACATTGACGCTCTATTTCCTTAAGTATTTCTTCTTCGTATTGCCCTGAATTTATTTTATAAAGCATACTCGCAAAGGAGGCAACGTCTTCCAGTGAATTACCCCATCCACATTTAAAATAAGTATCAAATGTTTCTTGTTCTATATAACAATTAAAGTAAGAACTGTTATCTTGTTGAATATCTGGTTGAGGTGAATTCTGATAGTGTTCTGACATATCTTTCTCCGATAGAGCTTAATTTTTCTGTATCTGATAGACTTAAGGTTTTTCCCTTATTGCTAAACCCTAAAGCATATGGAAAACTACCAAAGTATACAACCTCAAACTCCTGATCAGAAACCCTATAAAAGTCTGCGATGGTATAGCCTATCCATTCAGGTGTGTACTTTATGTATTCCAAAGATAGTTTGTTTATGCATTCTTCAACACTTTCATTGTAGAAATATCGACTTATAACGCACGAGTCTTCATCTAAAAGAATCATATTTCTGTCTAAATCAAAAATATTTTTATCCGCATCAAAAGTTACAGGTAGCAGTGTTAGTTTAATCTTCATTAGTCGCTTCTTCCGCGTCTTGTGATGCTTTGATATATTGAGCTTTAAGTTCTTGTACTAACTGAAAGCTTTCCCTAGCTTCTTTAAGCGATTCAAGTGCTGCTATAAATTCTTGAAACACTTGAGGATGTTCACCTACACCCACAGCGGACGACATATAAATTTTCATAGTTAGTCCAGCCTCATCCATTTTAGCTCTATAATAAGACTCTGCAGTTGAAATAAAATCTAAATTCATTTTTTGTTCCTATGTTATTAAAAAGAGCCTAGCGCATCATGCGCTAGACTCAGAATCATGATTCTCAAATATGTCTCACTCCGTTGCACGAAGAGAATCACCAACAATCCATGCTACAGCAACTGCAACGATGCTAGTGGCTGTTTCTGGCGGGATTCCAACAACGTCTTGAAGAGCTACGGTAACAACAGTACCGACAGCAGTCCAGAAACGTTTTGATCTCACCAAGCTCTTTAGCTTATCTACCATTTTCTATCTCCTATAAAAGATTACTGGTTGACTAAAACATTGTAACATATCTTTACACAATAGGCAAGTTTATTCTAGGCCTTTTATGAACTTTTCGGCAGAGTTCTTCCAAGAAAATTTCTTAGCTGTGTATATTCCGTCAGTATTGCGACCTAGTGAGCCGTCCTGTTTTTTCCCATGGATCACTCTCATATGCTCTACAATTTGTTCTATCTCGTTCCTCTTGAGAGACGCCCACATGCCTTGACCATGAAACCAAACTCCATCGTGAGCAGATTCTAAATTTTCAACAGATACCAAGTTACAGTTCTTACTGTCACAAAATTCTGTGTGAGCGGAGTAGTCTGTAGCTATGACATGTTTGCCGCATGCCATCATTTCTAAGAGTTCCAAATTCCAACCTTCAGCTCTGGCCGGAAAGATTCCACAGTCTGTTTGCTTCATGATGTTGTATACATCCGAATGCGTCTTTTGTCTTGGTATAATTCTTATCTTGTCTCCTAGCTTAGAATTCTTATATAGTCCCTCCCATTGGGACTGCTGTTCTGCTGAATAAAACGGATTATGACACATCATCCATAACTCAACATCGTCGGAATAGTCAAAGGCCGCATTAAAACAATTGACTAGAACATCATGGCCTTTTCTTACTTCCCATTTTCCGCAGTTGAAGAATATAGTTTTTGTCCTAGTGGAATCGTGTGGACTGAAGATATTTGTGTCAACGCCTAAAGGTACTACCTTAGTTTCAACATTGGTGTACGTTTCTACGACTTGTTTCGCCCACTCCGAACAAGTAAAAATTCTGTCGTTATATCTTATACTTTGTATTTCCAAATTGTTGAATCTCTCAAGTTCAAATATAGGAAATCCAACATGCATACCTTTGCCAACATGCCCATAAAGTTCATGTTGATGCCATATTTTTACCGAAGGAGCCTTTTCATACAATTCTTTGATTGCAATTTTCTGTATGATTGGATCTTGTATTTCAGGCTTTCCAATCGGTAGATAATTGATTTGCTGCCCTTGCTTCAATAGATTTTTAATTATGTTGTAGCTTGCTATACCATATCCAAGTGAGTTTATTGGCGCTGTTATGTTTATCATATGTATTCCTCCACAACTGGTTTTAGTGCATCAAAAGCATCGAAATGCATTTCTTGACTTGGATAGTAATTATTGTGTGTGATTTGTCTCTTAGTCCCGTCTAAAAACTGCATTTCATAATCATTGAATTTTCTAAATGGAAGTCTTTGAGGTAAACCTTTTGATGTGACACACTCAATATACCTGTCACAATGGCTAGAAATTTCTTGTATTAAATCATCAGTTATCATGTGAGGAAAATCCCCAAAAAGATCGTAAACATTATATATATCTTCTCTATCTTTATTTTTTTTGGTCGTAAACAAAAACAATACTTTTGGAACAGTAATTGAGCTGAGTAGATTTTTATATCCTTGTAATATATAGCCTCTATTCTCCTCTCTTAATTTCAAAACTTTGTCGATGTCGTACTTTTCTAGGTAATATTCCCAGAACTTTTGAGCTACACACCCTTTACCCGTCTCCTTATTCATACCAAAGTTAGTCCCATAGGAATTCCATAAACTATTACCAGAACTCCTACCTGACATAATTTGTATAATGCAAACTTTCGAGTTATTAATTATAGGTAACAGATCAGAAAAAGCACTAAACATTGGGCCAGCTCCAGCAAAACCCATGTTGTAGACATCTATATCTAAAAAATTATTTATCAAATTAGGGTAAGGATCGTGACAGTATCTACCAAAGGTTTGAGCCGCACCGATGCAAGAAATATATCTTTCAGACTGTGGTTCTGGGGATCGCAAGAGATAGCCCATTTTTTCATATAGCCCATAGTTGAACGACTGAGAGTCTTCATTTTTGTACTGTTCGTTTGCATTATCTATAAACACTATATTATTATCTTTCACCTGTATTTACCGCAGTTATTAGTTCTGCACATTTATATAAAACTCTTCTTGTCTATCTTTGTATTCATTTAAGTTAGGGATCAGCTTATACTTAACATCTCCTTTATTAAACTTATTTTTAGGAGCAAGGAACTCTTTCCAACAATCTGACACAACTTCTAAACCCATAAAGTCACAAACTCTATGATATTCAGAATCACTGGTTTCTTCTCCGAAAAGATCTTCATACTTAACAAGCATTGTATTATCAATTTTGCGAAGCTCGGAAATCATATTTTCTACTTCTCCTTTTCTTGTGGCGAAGTACCAATCAGGTATTGGGTCTCTTACCATATCCCAAAAGTCAGGAAACTTCGACGTGTCTGTGTGTTTCCAAACTTCCCATAAGTCCCTGCCTGTTTTTTCTCTATATGAAACGGACATCCATTCAGAGGCAGAACATTCTACTAAATTTTCTCTATATAATAGAATAGTGTGAGTACATTCAGATATTAAAAATTTGTTTTGTTGTTCAGTCCCTTGGTATGATAGATGTTTTAGCCCTCCATACTCAGAAGACTTAAAATTATTCCATGTTACATCCCATTCGTGATGCCATCCCGTGAACTCACAATCTTTATTGAATGGTTCTATGCACATGTTAAAATAAGTTCGTGTTCCCCAGTTAATAGCTCTCGCCATAGCTGTACTGCCACATCTCGGAGTTATTGCAAATATTAGTCTCATAATATGTTCTCTAATTTTGTAGTTAGATCGTGTGAAAAATAGCCACCGTCAATCCAGCGCTTATCCATATTCTTAAAATGCTCGTGGGCGGCAAATATTTTATCTGAATCACAAAGTAAATCAGATGCATGTTCAAGGTTGTCAAAATAAAGAGGATAGTCTTCACCGCAGTATTCAACAACTGCCGGATGTTTGTTTACTAGCAGCGGAGTGTTTCTGGCAATACATTCAATCACGGCGTTATTAGCGGATGAATCATAAAGATCAAGAAAAGCTACACAACTAGTTAACATGTCATCAAACTCCGCATTGCTAACCCTCTTAACCATTTCAACACCAGACCACCTAGACTGATTTGTAAACGGATGTTTCAAACTCTTTTTTTCTACATCCAACAACTGTGCTGCATACTCATGGTCACTAGGTAGCCATTTCTTAAAAAATGGATACGGAACATTGATTTCGCATATAGAAATCATTCTACGTAACCAATATCCTATTTGTAATAAAGCAGGCCTTTCTTCATCTAGGAATTTTTCTGGTTCCCATTTTGTTATATTTGTAGCTGTAGGATGTTTGACTACTATAACCGGAACATTACATTTACTCCTAACCCAATCTGCGAGATATTCAGAAAGACACACCAATGCACGACAGCTTTCAAGTGACTTGCGAAAAACATCTCTACCAAAAATTGCAGCTGGACTATTATATGTATCAAACCAATCAGGGGGATTTGGTGGATTATGCAGGAATCCTATCCAGTCTCTGGTATATGGAATCTTAGAATTTTTGTTTTCATAATAGCTTTTTACTTTCCAAGAAAACTGTTTCTCTATGAAGCCATCTACAAGTATACCATGCTGAGAGTGGAATGGCTCAAGGCAAGAAAGGCAATACTTCCATCCGCTTCTATGAATATTAAAAGAAGAACAGGAGGACAAGTCGAGGGATATCATAAAACTTTCACTCCTGACAATCCCTCAAATAGGCCGGACTGATAGGAGCATTTTATCATTGCTATTTTTTCTGCAAAAATCTTATTTTCGTCGGAACTCCCATTAAGTGCAAAAGTTAGACGACCTAAAACTCTATGGTCTAGAGATTCTGGGGTCTCAACAAACTGCTTCCAAATTATTTCAAAGTGCGGAGCCTTTTTGAACTTTATATTTAGCGATGCCATAAAACCAAGCTCATAAAAATATTTACAAATACTTTCAATCGTAAACTGCTGTTGAGAGAGCGAGAGCGAAGTTGACAAAGAGTTTGAATGTATTATTTTTCCTACATTTGAGCATGAAAGCAAAAAGCCTCTATCATTGTTTATCGCACCTCTTGGTGAGATTATAGGTGATATTCCTCCGGCTTCATTATAGGCGCGAGAAGCAATAGATATATTGTACGATGGAGGAAAGTTGTCAAAGTCAGATGTTATATCGCAAACTAAATTCTTTGAATATTTGCTTAGCTCGTAATTGAAAGCGTACTTAGATATTTCTGAAGAAAACTTATCGTTTCTTATTTCAGGTATCAGAGTAAGTATGTTGCCACATAGAATAGACCAGTCTGCGTATAAAGTCTGAAGACAAAGTAGATTTTTTATATAGTTTTTAGGTACTGAACTATTCTCTAAAAAAACTGATACTGCATCTGAATTAGAATTCGTAGGCAGCTCACTTAGCGACAAAAACTTTATATTATACGATAAGTTATTCTGTTCGCATTGTTTTGCCAACAGCTCTTGAGTTATAAGACGAGAGTCTTCAGTATTTGCTACTGAGCCTGTCTCGTTTTTTATGAGAAAAATGTCTATCTTATTCATAATGATCCTATCAAAAAAAATGCGCCAACTTAACTATAGGGAAAAATTAAGATGGCGCTAATTTATGGATGCTGGGGGAGCATCCAAAACAAATTCAGGAACCATTATACTATAACTTCCCCTGAATCAAAATGCCCAAAAAAAATTTCAACGTACAAAAAACCATTGTCAGTTTAGTTGCGGTAAGACAAGCGAGTCCAATTTGGTATATTAAACAATGAAGGGTCGTGCCAATACGAACTGCCAAACTCTGGATATATAATATTATTTCTACACCCCATAGCTCCAATAAACCAACTGAAGGTTCCATGACTTAATACTTTGTTTGTAAATCTTGACCCAAACTTTAATGTTTCTTCTCTATTACCTTCATATATTTCAAAATCAAAATCTCTGGCAAATTCTAACAAAGTTTTTTCTGATCTAGGGTTAGAAGAGCTAACCACTCTTCTCATGTTTTTTAGGTTCGGGATTGATTTTATAGCGCGTTCATAATATTCTTTAGGCATTCTAAATCTATCCGCTAGGTCATCAAGTCTCATGTGTACAAAAACCCCATTAATTGGTGTAGGGTTTATTACGTTGTCTCTGAAAATATATGGCAGGTTGTTGTAGACAAAATTTGCAGCTTTTCCGCATTGAAAATATCTATTGTCCTTAAAGCCATACTCTAATATTTCTTCTGGAGTAGAAAATTCCATCGTATCTTCTGTAGATATATTTATTTTATCATCATCTAAAAATTCAAGCAAGGAAAGAGAGAAGTCTGTGCCGTATCTTGAAAAGGAAACATACATATTATTTTTAAGCGCGGCTAATGCGTAAACGGAAGATATGAGTAACTTGTTGCAAAGTCTACCAGCTTGAATATGTGAAACTAACACGCCTTCAGGCTTACTCGGATCTGGTTGTACTTGTATGTGCATAATAGATTAAAAAATTCAAGGTCGCAAAAACCATTGTCAGGCTACTTGCGGTTATACAAAAGTGGAGGTGGCGGGATTTGAACCCGCGTGCCACATAATATTATTATTAACTTCTACATGTTTAGTATAATTATTATCGCCCATCATACTAGGCTATCCGAATTATCGGAGTCAAACAAATTATTGTTATCATATATATTTAGTTCAAGTATATATACTCTAGCGGAGTTATCTGCATCATCACTATTTGGTTTACAGGGCTGTGATACCCCTGCCGCACTAAGCGGCTAGTGAGAAATTCTCTTCTACACTTAAAAAAATATGAACGATTTTTAGAGTAGCCATTCGTTCAACTACCACATGCAATCAATAACTTTATTACTGGTCGATTCCAATTCACCCCCGTAAAATTATTCAGTTTCTCTTTTTAATTTTTCGTAATAGACTTCTTCACTAGCCATAGAAATCAAATCACCATCAATAGCGGCTCTTGATTGGTTCATGCAAACTGCAAGTCTTTGTTTATTATCTGGATATTCTTCTTTCATCTTATTGCTAGACATACAGCGAGGCATGAAGTCTTTAGCTGGTTCATCGTCATTTCTAGTTGGTAGCGGCATTGTCTTCTCCTATTTTCATATCTGGAAACATATCATATTTAATATCTTCATATATAGCTGACGCTACAACCATTGAAGCATCATTGTCTGATGGGTAATGTACACCTTGTAACATCCTAGCTTCTCCGGCTAGATTAGCAATCCGATAGAAATCCGAGGTGTAGTCTGGATACATAGTGCTTAACATGGAGGCGGTAAACGCCGCATACATTGTATGACCAGAAGGATATGCTGGAGTGTTATGAGTATCTGTTTCGGTTACGTTTATACTAATCCCCATCTTCTCTGCAAGTTGATGAGGTCTTGGTCTTAAAAATTTGTTTTTTAGCTGGACTATCACAGGTTCCAAAGTGGATTTATAGAACTCCTTAAATTTGTCCTTTGGAAATTTGAGTCCGTGAATTTTAAGTATTGGCATGAACAGATTGTTAGGGTCTTCATCAACCATCTTTATAAGCTCTAGCTGCCTCTCTGATAGGTTTGAGGTAATCTTTGACAGATACATCAACTCTTTGCGGGTAACTTGACTGGAGTTAGCTGGAGGCTCTGGAAGTAGATTCATATAGTCAATCTCAACATATTTTGGTTTGACCTCTAATAGCTTACGACTTTCTTCGCTTATTGGTTCAGAATAATTGATCTGATCAATCATATCTGCCATAGCCTGATTGATACCTTTGATGAATTTATTTTTGGATGTCATTCTCATACTCACTTAATATTTCACTATTGCCGTTATAACCACATAATGGACACTCGAATACATATATTCTGCCTACAGGTTTTTCTAGTATATCTATTAATACACAATCTTCAGTACCTATCTCGCTTTGACAGCAAGAACAAAAAAAGAAATTATCCATAAACCTTCTCCCAATCAAAGAATCTCCACCTATTAGAATGTTTTGCGTCTTCATCTTCATTAATATGATTCAGATATTCAAGAACTTCACTCCAGTTAGAGAACACCATTTCGTGGGGAATCACACCAAATAACCAATTTGGGAGGTTTTGTTTGCCCTGTTTACACATAACAATCACTGGCTTCTTTTGGCTAATCGCAACAGCGGCTTCGTGATAAGAGCCACATAGGTGAGCATCGACATCAACACTCATGACTATAAAATGGGCAATGTCAACCATTCTAAGGTCTACTGCGCAGATTGGTTTCATGTGGTCAGTAAGCTCATCGTACTTCTGCGCGCGCTTTAGATTATTTAATATATCTCTAGTGTCTTCGTTTTCCAGAGCGTAATCACTAGGCTTATCGCATGGATTTAGAACACCAATCCCAAGCTCTTGTAGTTTGGGTGTGATATTTCCTCTCCACCCAACGCCGCCATCTGTAACACGATCCATAGCACCGCATAAGTAACATAAAGAATTCTTCAATCTATTCATCTAACTAACCCCTAATAACATCTTCAATCAAATCATTTACATCGGTATATGTTTTAATTCCACATAATTTTTTTACTTTATCTTTTAAGATAGCGGGCTTATAACCTAAAGGCATTAAGCAGTTATACGCCTCCTTCATAATCTTTGATTGAGTGCTATCATTGTTCTTGTTTTTGGGCTTCTGAGATTTGTCTTCCATAAAAACATGTTTAGTAATCCAGTCTCTGGCAGATTTGTCTCCATTCATCGCCTGTTCTATTGTAGAAGAAACAATAGCGTTCCATTGATCTTCTTTTGAAATGTTAGACACAGGCTCTGGATCAATCTCATCCCTGTGAACGACAAAGTAATCATCCAAACTGTTTGAAGTCTTTGGTTCGACATAAGAGTTGTTGAGTTCAGGTTTCGCCTTACACATACAATAAATTGTAACAAACAATTTTATAAGTCCACTAAAAAATATTGGCGAGAAAAAACAAAGTACCGCCATAATCACAATATCAGAATTCCAAGTTCCTACGTTTTCCATGTTAGCCCCTATTAATCATCCATTCTTTTACACCCATAGTAGTCTGACTAAATATATATTGGTTGATCCAGTCTTCAAGTTCTACTTTAGGTTTCCAGTCCAATAAAAATCTGGCTTTATTTATGTCAGCCAAAGTTACTCTAGCCTCACCTAGTCTCTCAGGTATGTGAGTATACTTTATGCCAATCATTTTTGCAAGTTCTAAAACAGAATAATTTTTGCCAGTACCAATATTAAAGGTTTGACCCCATATGTTAGTCGCCTCACTATTCATTGCTAAGACGTTAGCCTCAACAGCATCGGAGACATGCGTGAAGTCTCTTCTCTGTAGACCATCACCAACAATGGTCATTGGTTCCCCTGACTCTACCTGACGCAGGAAGATACCAACAACAGGAGCATACTGACCTTTAAGTGGCTGACGCTCCCCATATACATTAAAGTATCGCAGTGTTAATGTCTTCAGTCCAAACAGTTTAGTATACATATCACAGAGTTGCTCTCCACAAGTTTTTGTGACAGAATATGGATTCAAACAATCGTTTGGCATTTCCTCAGTTAGTGGAGGAGTGTTGGATAAGCCATAGGCAGACGATGTAGACGAGTAGATCACACGCTCTACACCGTTCTCCCTAGCGGCCTGAAGTACGTTACATGTCCCAACCACGTTTGTTTGTGCAGACTTAATTGGGTTCTTAATGGCTGGCTGAATTCGAGCTTCAGCCGCAAGATGAAATACACAATCAACGCCTTTGAACAAAGGGTAGATATTACTGTAATCACAAATGTCAAACCTATAGTTGTCTGCTTTGTCATTCCAGTAGAAATCTTCATTGCATGTTGCAGACTCATCGTCGATAACTACAACTTCATTCCCATCTTTTACTAATCTATCAACGAGATTGCTCCCGATAAAACCAGCACCACCAGTAACAATACACTTCATATTAAACTCCTACACTCTGCCCCTTTAGGACTGTTGATAAACGCTCAAGTCGAACACGGATGTCTTCTTTCCAAGCATCATTATACTTTACGACACTAACATTATCAACCGTAGAACCCAAAACTTCAACAGCTTTATCAAACACATCTTCAAAGATTGCAACTACTTCGTAGCGACAGGCTCGGAGCTTCTGAAAGCGAGAGTCACTTGGTACGCTCACAACATCAGCAGGATTAACTTTGCAGATGACAATCTGGTTTCCACCGTCACTGTCATTGTTATCATGATTATCCAAACTGATACCGCCGTAGCTGGTAACATAGTCGATAGCTCCAACGTGAAGGCCTGCACTACAATGTCGATTACGATTACCATCAACCTTAGAACGATCAACCTCAACCACTTCGCCAATACTATTGTCAATCGAGCCACTGTAAATATCTTTGAAGTCTGGACGTACAGCTTTGTAAGCCAAGAAGTGACCGTCTTGTGTGATCGGCAGATTCTTGTTCTGCATGAAGTCAAACAATTCTAGGATAGATTTGTCTGATGGATTATCATTTAGATTGCACATGAAGTTAAGCATGGAATCAAAGTCAAAGCCTTCCTTCTTCATGTCTAAGATACGATCAGTGAACAGTTCTGGCATTGGAATCCCGTTCCAGTTCAGTGTTCCATTCTTAACATGTACATAACCATCACAGAAATGCTCTACTGAAGATGCAACATCGTATGCCGCCTCAAAGTGTTCTACATTGCCACCCTTCAAATGGCGAATGAGAGAATTATAATTGTGGTGGTTCTTGTCAAAAGTATACGCCTCGCCACCAACAAAAGCATTTACTACACCTGAATCACTAATGATATATTTCATATCACACCTCCATACTATCAATATAATTTGCAACAACTTGTAACTGTTCGTCCGACATCCAGCCTGTAACAAACTGCAACATCGGATACTTCTCTACTATACTATCATATAATTCGTCAGTATCAAGTGACTTACTTGAATTTTCTTCCAGATTCTCTGCAAAATCTGTCCATACTTTCAGACGCTGAGATACTTCTTTCAAATCTGACAACACGACCTTATCAACGCTGTAGTCTGGATGGAACAACTTAGAAAACTCGTAGAAGTCTCCACGACTATTCAGGAGTGGATGTAACTCTTGCAGTGTAGCTACACGCCCTGTGTGTTCGTTGCCGATAGACCACTTATCAGTGGATGAATTATGGAACAACGTAAGATCGTTAGTCATAATGACAAGTTGACGCTTGATCTGGTTTTGGATATATTCTAGTCCATCCTGCCAGTTATCCCGTTCTTCGAGCTTCATGGTCTTAGCTTTGGATGGAGTTACAAAGAATAACTTCTCACTTAGGTGACTTGTATCAACACCAAGCGAATCCAAAACAGTGAGAGCCGATTTGATATAACGAGTACCGACATTGTAACCCTTGATCTCCATGTCACCTCTGGTCTGAATAATATAGTAAGCATCCTCTTCTTTAACACCTACGTTATAAGTCCGTCCACACCATTCATGGTAGCCTTGACCTTTAGACTTGTACAGACCATCAAGACCAGCAACGTATGATGAGCTAGATGTAGTCTTAGATACTTGCTTTGGAGGAGCAGGGAGAGTAGTCACGTTGGTGATGTACTCTGGCTCGCAACCAAAACATTTAGCGGCCTGTTCTAACTTCCCATTAGGAATAAGATATACGATACCTTCGCCTTCTTCTCTCAGTAAGTGTCTTATACGAGCAACACTACCTGACTTCTTGTCCTGATAGAAGACATGACCTTTGCCAGCACGGATGTGGTATACATCTTCTCTTGAGCAAGTCTCACGCCATCTTGATTTGTCATAACGTACAATCGTCAGTCTTTGATCATCATCTGTCTTCAGCTTTATGAATTCTGAACCATCCTCAAAAACCTTCTGACCGTTGAACTCTATCTCAAACAGCATATCGTCTGCCAAGTTGCCAATCCTACCAACAGTATCAAAGATTTCCATAGCTCTCCATCTTGCACTCCAAAGATTAGTACAGGCAAGTATTTCCGCTTTGGCCTTTTCTCCAATGCTTTCTATGATGCGATTAATGGCACAAGTAATATTATACTTAGTTCTGCCAGTGTAAGAGATGGACTCACGAGAAGGAGTGATGTCAATGTCACCAATGTCCATGTGCAAGCGGAGATTACCAAGCGTTCGGAGCGCACGCCAGATGTCGTCTGTCTCTTCACTCTGGAACTGCGTGTCGTCAATAGGGTATAAAATTTGACCCATGATAACATGGTTGCCAGAGCGTCTTTTAAGAACAGACCAGTTGTCACCACCAATCTTAACCTCTTCAGTCTTATATTCAAGCTCGGCATTAATCTCTGGACGAACAATAAAATGTTGGAAGATCAACTTGGCTTCATTCTCAAATTCCCAAATATCATTAGACTCTACGTTCATGCTAATCTGCATACCGTTAGGCTCATCGGTAGACTCTTCGTGTAACATTGCAAACTCAGGAGAACCAGTTTCATTCATATAAGAATTGAAAACGTAGCGAGTGCCGTTGAAGAAAGACTCAACCATGAAGGAGTCAGTATAGGCAAAGGGAGATTTACTGCCAAGACCTAAGCAACCAACAGCATCGTTGGAGTCAGTCTTGTTGCTACCGAAGTAAGTAGTATAAAGATTAAAGCAGTCATCGTAACTAAGGCCTGTGCCAAAGTCACGCACGACAAATACCGGCTCCAGCTTTGTTGGAAGCTGAACACGGAACGGGGAATCAGGACAGCCTGCCGAGACATGAGCATCATACGCATTAGTAGATAGCTCACGAATAACTGCTTTGATCTTGTTTGAGTAAAGACCATCTGACAAGATAGAGAACGCTTTTGCGGTAGCCTCGATCTTATAACTGGTTGACTGAAAGTCGGATGATCGTTGAATAGTGTTTTGATTAGTTTGTAATTTCATAATTTGAATCCCCTATAACGTGTTATTAACCTGATACGTGTCTTATTATACTATACTAATCGTCGTTTGCAAGATTATTCTTCAGTGTTTTCTGAAATTTCTTTTGGTTTTCT
>Ga0208919_1000099_pt1 | contig 58770 bp, 74 predicted proteins | sample 4_EtaG_FD_184076 | JGI IMG/M metagenome (GOLD analysis project Ga0208919, IMG submission 184076) | Marine viral communities from the Subarctic Pacific Ocean - 4_ETSP_OMZ_AT15127 metaG (SPAdes) (version 3) | ecosystem: Environmental > Aquatic > Marine > Oceanic | place: Pacific Ocean | collected... | reverse complement strand
ATGGTGATCATGTGTATGATCCTCCTTGGTTGGGGTTGGTAGTGGTAGTAGTAGTAGTAGTAAACGGTAGGCAGTTTATACACTTGCCTAGGTGTCACTGTCAAGAGAGAAAGTTAGAGTTATCACAGGTGATCAAGTCCTGCCTTATCGTCAGCTATCTCCTTTATACTTGCCAGTTGTTTAGGCGGCAATCAGCAACCGTTGGAACGCTCCGCTGTTCATCCACTTGTTGACCTGCCGGGACCTGTCCAGTAGGGAGCGGGTCACGTTGTCATTGGAGGCAGACCCCTTGACAGGGAACTCCTCAGAGTTGTGGCTACTGTAGTAGGTCAGGGCAGATGCCAAGGCCCAGACGTTGGAGCCACGGGTGCTGACCTCCGTAAGGTATTGATCTTTCATCCTTTCCTGCATTCTCTCGCTCATCCCCGGGAGTGCTTCAATGGTGGCCTCTGCCGCTGTCACCATGATGTCAGTTGATGCCATCACCTGATACCGCTGGATATCTTGGTAGAAATCGCGCACCACCTTGTCCATGTCTAGGATAAAGTTGGACAGGTTGAACCCGGAGGTGTGGCGCTTGTTCCCCTTGGTATAGTCACCGGAGATCATGCCGTTGGTGCAGAAGAAATCTAGCAGGCCAGTGACAAAGCCGTTGGAGGTAGAGCCATCATAGCTCTGGACCAAGGCCACGGTGAGAGCCACCTCTGTCTGGTGTTGGCGTGTCTCAATAGGCTTGGAGAACGCAGGGAAGGTATACTTCCGGGACCTGACAGCTGACCCGTGGGACATATCGTCTTTAATCTCTAGGTCCTTGAACTTATCATTGGGCAGGGCGTTTATCAGCATGGCCTCTGTGGCCTCTGTGAAGTCGCGCATCTGGGTGACCTTGTACTTCTCACCCACCACACCTGTGCTGGCACCTGTCCACGTATCCACCAGCACCTTGTGACTGTTCAGTGCGGTGATTGTACTAGCTGCCTGTGGTTGTCTCTGGTACGGCTCATCAAAGTCACTGGAGTGGTAAGAGGTCCCGCGCTCATACCATAGCTCTTGCTCAGAGACAGGTGCAAGAAACCTCTGCGCTTGCTCTGTCTGGTTGTGTTCATTGAACAGGTCCTCCGCTGTCTGTGCAGTGGGTGACCGAAAGTTAAGTACATCGTTCATAGTATGCTCTTCCTTTCTTAGTTGATTGTTCTGGATACTTGTACAGGGTTGATATTGGAGATGTCAAGGACTTCTTTTACAAAGGGGTCATCCTCTTCCTTGACCATGACATCTACCACGGTGGACTCAGTGTGTCCCGCTTGGACCTGCGTTCCCATGCCCGTGAGTTCATCGTACTCTATGCCAAAACTGACAGCGGAGGTGCACAGGGTTTCAAGGCAGTCCTTGAGCGGGAGGACAAGTCCGTCCTCTGTCTGTACCATGCCAGCGGTGGCGTCCACTGTGTCAGGGTTGTCCGGGTCAAAGGGTATCATCAGCGTGGTGGCGGTGAATATCTTGTAGACTAGGACTTTGCCCTTGTTGTCTCTTTGATCTTCTGCGTTCATTCTCTCTGGTTCCTTGTTTAGTTGGTTGGTTGTTAGGTTTATATTCCAGTGTCCCGGTAGATGTCAACAGCTTTCTTGAGTTTCTTCCTGTTGTATTTTGTCTCTGCCTTCTCAACAGGGTGACCCTTGTTCCACATGGCTTGAGCCATGGGGTTACGTGCAGGGGTGCGCCGCTCTATCTTGTCCAGTCTTTTGCGTTCACGCTTTCGCATTGCCTTGGCCCTCTCGTTTATCTGTGCCGTGAAGAAGTCTTCTAGGTTTAGCATTTCCATAGTTTAGCACTCCTCCGGGGTTGCGTCAATGTCCATGGATAAATCATGGATGGCGTCGAAGGCTTGGTCCACTATTTCTTCCGCGTACATGCTGAGAACCTTGGCGCTGGCCTCCGGGTGTATAGCCGTGAGCCATACCCGGAGGTTACCCTCCAGCGTCTCCGCTATGTCTAGGTGCGTATCGGATACGTGGCGCGGGTATGTTATCCCGCCTACCTTGTAGCTCTTTACTGGGTTATTCATAACGTCTATTCCTCTTCCATCAGTATGCGTTGAAGCTCTTTAACTGTCCGTCCCGTGATCCCGGATAGTTCCCGGAGGGTCATGTCTAGGTGACTGTCGAATAGGTCCTTGATGTCTTGCTTGTCCGTTGCCATTGTCTTGGTCCTTGTTAAGAGTAGGTGACAAGGGGAAATATAGTCTAAGGTGGTTCCCCCTGTCAAGTGTTTATATTGCACCCATATCCGCTAGGGTTGAGTAGTCAGCGTGCGACATAGGGTCCGGGGTGTCAATTACAAAGCCGCTTGCATCTTTCTTGGCTTTGCCCTTGGCATACAAGGCAACCACCACCCCTTGAGGATCAAGGAACCGGAGGTCATCCGCATCCCCGTTGATCACGGGACGCCCTAGAAATGTCTCGGGTATGTTGTGCTTATCCCGGAATACCACAGCCAGATTAGCCTTGTACTTGTTGGCGTAGGTCAACACCTTGTCGGCATATTCTGGATTGGCCTCGGAATATGACAAGGTCAGGTGATAGTTATCCGGGAGGTCCTTGGCCACTCGGTTGAACACCTTGGTATAGTCGTAGAATTGTATTTCTGGGAAGTCTTGGATGATATCAAGCCATGATTTATCCGACGTACCGTTGAGACGGATGACAGGCTGCACCCCTTTACGTTTGCAATAGGCCGAGAACTTGCCTAGGTCAGCACGTAGGAGCCGCTTAAATTCTTCCGGGTCAGATAGGAGCAGCTTGGTTTTCCGCTCCCGTGCAGCGTGTACGCTATTGAAAGCACCCCGCCCGGCAGATACTAGGCAAGGTTCATGGCACCCCGCAATGATAGAGAACGGGCATAGCTTAACCTCTGGAATAAGGTATAGAATGCCCGTGATATACTCGGAGCCGTCGCCCTTGACAGTCTTTGCATTGGTTCCGACGCCTATGAGATTGTATTGAGCCATAGTGTGAGGCCTTGATAGTTGTTAATGGTGTCTAGTTTATTGCATACCGCATAAAGGAAAGCAAGAGTAAAATAGAATATTTTTATATTTTATTGATATCACATGCAAGTTATTGTTTTATATTGTCTTTTATGTTCATCCCTTTGCCTGTCCCTGCAGGAGTATAGCCTAGGCATTCGCCCCTACGTCTACGTCTACGTCTACCTGCGTCTGCTTCTGCGTCTACGTCCGCGTCTACGTCTACGTCCACCGGGCCGGGGCCGGACACGCACCTTGGTGGAACAAAACAAGAACAAAAGCCGGAACATGCGGCCAAGTCCCAAGACCTAGCACATGGGCAAACGCTTGGCCAGTACAATTTTACATGCGACAAAGTGACGCACCCATGCAATTAGTGCTTTACAGCTTGGCAGGCCATCTATAAAATCTTGTTACCGCTTCAGATGGAAGCGGGACATAACCTATGAAAGATCAATACAATGGCTAAAATCAACATGGTGGCGACTAACGCAAGAGGTGAAACTGAAGTTCTCATGGTTCAGGACGAGAAGACTTCCAGCGTCCCTTCAGGATATACATTCTTGAACGACGCAGCTTATGGATTGATTGGCGTCCTCAACAAAGATGGTGAGCTGGTGAACCTACGCCAATTTATTGTGCGGGAAACGCCCGGCACCCCTGACATCTATGGCTTGTATGGTGGTGACACGCCAGCCCTTGCTTCTGCGCTGTATTCATATTTTCAGGAAACTGGCACGGCGGGTATCAACGGTCTGGCAGAATTGCCAGTCAGTAATGACAGCAGCTTGTGGAACCTGCAAAGTAGTCCGTCATACCGGAAGAGCGTACTGGACCGGGTGACTTGGATGGCTGGGGCAACCATGACCCGGCATGACGTAGGTGACTTCACTGTTGATACTCGCGGCGGGACAGAACAGTTTCCGACGTATTCGAGCGAGCATGGGATTTCCGTTGATACTGTCAGCTTGGGCCGACGCCTGAACATCACTCGCGGCGAACTACAGCTCAAGCTGCGGGATTACATGGTCAGGATTGGAGAAGCTCGCGGAGGCCGTCGCCGTTTTCAACGAGAAGCTGTTGATTACAGCGATAAGCAAATGAAGCGCATCGCGGCATTCCGTGAACACTATTCGCGGGTTCTTAATCAGACCGTGATCAATCAGAATTCGCTGGCTATCCTCACGGATATGGTGGCCAAGCGCATCACTAACGTGCCATTCCGGAAAGTTTACCGGACGGGCGCAGATAGCTGGACGATCTAACACCGCAGCGACCCACCAACTACCCGGGCTGGCGATCGTGCTGGCCCGGGTTTTTTTTGCCAAAAAATTTTGAAAAGGTAACTCGCTCGTCGCTCGTTTGGTTGTTTGTAGGCCTAATAATGAGTCTCGCTAGTCGCTCGACGCTTATTCTAAAGGCCCTACCCTCCGGGACCCCCAGTGTGCCGTTAGTGTCTATATATATAATGGGACCCCCATAAGCGGAGCAAATTTTACAAAAATCAAAAAACGGGGGTATTTGGCGGGGGTATTAAAAAAGAACAACACAAGTGCTACTCCTAATAACACATAATATCTTTCTTTTTATTATTCTTTTAATAGTACATAATAACACATAAGAGTTCTCCTTGGGTGCCTTTGCACAGGGTAACATGAAAACAAAGATATTGCAAGACCCCTCTTTATAAATTATAATAAAAATTAATTCTTCTTGTCTCCCTTGGAAAGGGTCCTAGGTGTTACCTTACTATAAAGAAATACACAGAGCAGGTAATTTTTTAAGTAGACCTCTCTATGACAAAGTTCTAGGAACAGAGACAGAATGGACAAAGTACTTTAATTTTACAGCGTGTTCCATAGACCCGGAGGAGTTTCTTCTTCAAGATCATTTCTATCACTGGCTATACCAGAGACACAGGTACAAGGCGGGGGTACTTTGCATGGAAAGTAGAACAGTCTACAACTGGCACCAAGATACCAGCAGGGGTGTCTGTGTAAATTCCATACTATATACACCTGATACGATATCTTGTACCTACTTCAGGGAGGAGCCAGAGATAACTCACAGGGTCATAGACCTACAGTATACTCCCGGTGCCAGAGTTCTTTTCAACAATCAGAAAGAACATATGGTTGTAAACCACGCAGGTATCAGGTTAATGTTGACAGTAGAGTTTGAAGAAGACAAGGATTCTTTATCTTTTGATAATCTTTTAAATGAAATAGAACAGGAATACACAACAGATGACAACCAGTGAAGAAGTTCTATCAGGTGCTCAGCCCAGACCCAATGCAAGATCAGAGGCCTACAACCTCACCAAGAAACAGACCAGATTTGCAGAGGTCTACATAGAGACCAATGATCCTATTCATGCACTGGTAGAGGCAGGGTATGCCCCGGTGAATACCAAGGACGGTAGACTGGACCGTACCAGAACTGCCAGAAGAGCACAGCAGTACCTCTCCAACCCCAAGCTCAGAGCCTACATAGAGATGCTCAGAGAGGACGTTGTAGAGAAGGTATCTTGGAATGCACAGAAAGTCTTAGACAAAATGTACCAGACCTATATGAGAGCCACAGAAGCAGAGGACTATACCAATGCCAACCGTTCTCTGGAGAACATGGGCAAGCACCTAGGCATGTTCATTGACAAGAAAGAGATCAAACAGAACACCACCTTTCAGGGTGTAGATGAGGCCTTCACCCCTAATGTAGACGATGACATCAAGAGACTGGCAGACATCTCTGGGTATTCTCTCTCTGTCATCAAAGGGGGCAAGGGAGAAGAATAAGTGGAAGGTGCTCCAGAAGAACACCAGCTAAAACTAAGAGAGAACCTGTATCTCAGAGCAGTGGACACTGCCAGAACAGACTTCTTCTCCTATGTCAAGTTTATTGCTCCCTCCCTTGTCTCAGACTTCAAGGTAGGCAGACACATAGAGGTGCTCTCCAGAAAACTGCAGAGAGTGGTAGATTCTCCTGACCCACAGAGACTGATGGTGTTCCTCCCTCCCCGCTCCTCCAAGAGCCTGCTCTGTTCTCAACTGTTCCCCTCTTGGTACATTGGTAACTACCCCTCTCACGAAATAATGAGTATATCTCACTCTGACCAGCTGGCCTCAGACTTTGGTAGAACTGTCAGGGACATCCTCAAGATGCCCCTCTACCAAGAGATATTCCCCGGGGCAACGCTCAGAGAGGACGTAAGAGCAGCTGGTAAGTGGAAGACCAAGCAGAACGGTATCTACTACGCAGCGGGAGTACGCTCACAGATAGCAGGGCGGGGAGCACACATTGCACTGATAGATGACGCCATGTCAGAGGAGGACGCTTTCTCAGAGGCAGGGCGCAGGTACATCAAGGAGTGGTATCCCTCTGGTCTCAGAACACGCCTGATGCCTAACGGCTCTGTCATCATCATCAACACCAGATACCACGAAGATGACCTGTGCGGGTGGCTCCTCAACAACCAGACAGAGGATACCATACCTTGGGACGTTGTCTCCATACCAGCGTGGCTAGACGAAGAATCAGCACAGATGCTAGACCTTCCAGAGGGTTCCTCCTACTTCCCAGAGTGGAAACCAGACGAACTCCTCAGACTAGACGAAGCAGAGATCAGAGCCAACAATGGGTCCAAGTACTGGCAGGCCCTGTACATGCAGAACCCTACTCCTGACGAGGGGTCCACCATCAAGTCTCACTGGTTTCAGAACTGGGAGCTAGAAGACCCACCAGAGTGTGATCTGGTTATACAGACCTATGACACTGCCTTCTCCACCCGGAGTACAGCTGACTACTCTGTGATACAGACATGGGGCATCTTTGACTGGCTCATCACAGACCTAGCAGGAAGAGAATACCTAGCACCTAACATGATCCTTCTGGGAAATGTCAGAGAAAGACTAGAATACCCAGAACTGAGGAGGACAGCACAAGACCTCTACGATGATTACAAACCAGACATCTGCATCATAGAAAAGAAAGCATCTGGTCAGAGCCTGATACAGGACATGAGAAGAGCAGGACTTCCTGTGTTGGATTACCTACCGGATCGTGATAAAGTATCCAGAGTACATGCAATTACACCTCTCTTAGAATCTGGGCGCATATGGCTTCCCAGAGGAAGAGAGTGGTCAGAAGACTTATTCGCAGAGGCTATACAATTTCCATACGGGAGGCACGATGATCAAGTAGACGCAATGGCAATGGCAATACACTATCTAAAAGAATCTTGGCACTTGTCCCACCCTGATGATCCCGACTACGAAGAAGACGAAAGCCAACCTAAAAATAAAAAGACTTATTGGAACTGGAATTAAAGTGGCCTACCTAACTTCTAACATACCTTTTTTCAGGTGTTTAGTACGAAAAGAATTTACACATAACCACGAAGACTACCAAGGAGAATACCTACACGCACTGGCAATAGCAGTCAACACAATACCAGACAGGTGTCTTAGTTTCAATGTTGTATTTACGGGTTGTGAAGCAGAAGATGGTGAGGATAATCTACACGGCGGGGCCATGTGGGCCAGAATGCCTATCACTGGTCTTGTTTCTGACACTCCGTTAGACGAGTTTCCAGAGCTTATGCCCACGCACTTTGCACAACCGTGGGACTGCTCTTCCAGAGATCACTCTGTAATTTTCATGGACCGTATATCTTCTAGTCCATGGCTTTGTAAGATAGGAGGTGTATTTCATACAGGTAGATACCTGTTCACTGTAGACTACACAGGAACTGCAATTGCAGATGACCCTGCACAGCACAAGCAGTCTCACGTTCTAGAACTTACAGATGCAGGAGCCTACACAGGAAATATTGTAGCTCTTCCAAATAACAGGGTAAGAGTGACAAATCCTGCAATGTGGACAAACGGAGAAGGTGCACCAGACTTTGTACCTAGTCAGTATGTTCACTCTGCAGAAATCCATAACAGTTACATGGACCCTTATACAACTTTTAACAACCTTTATCAGCAGGAGGACATAGAGAATGGCCAAGATGAAGATGAAGAAGAACAAGAATGGTAAAAAGCCTGTTGCCAAGAAGTACGGTGGTAAACCAAAGATGCGTATGAAAATGGGCGGTAAGCCCAAGATGCGTATGAAAAGAGGCGGCAGAGCCAGATAAAGGAATTAAACAATGGCAGTTGAGCGTAACCCGCTAGAGGCAATGGAGCCAGAACTCCAAGAAGAAATGCCTGTGTCTAACTTCAGTGTCATGGGAGATACCCCTTCCATAGAAGCAGAGATGATGGCAGAGAACATTGTAAACTTTATGCCAACAGAAGACGGTGGCGTAGAGGTAGAGTTTGGAGAGATGGAAGAGCTAACTATCTCTGGCCCCATGGGTTCCCACTTTGAAAACATAGCAGAGTTTCTGGAAGAAGGAGACCTAGAAGAAATAGGTTCTATGGTCTATGACAGTTACGAAGCAGACAAAGAGTCAAGACAAGAGTGGGAACAAATCTTTGAGCGTGGTTTTGATCTTCTGGGTCTCAAGCTAGAAGAAACCACAGAACCCTTTGACGGTGCCTGCACAGCTGTCCACCCTCTCTTGATAGAATCTGTTGTCAAGTTCCAGAGCAAAGCCTCTCAAGAACTCTTCCCGGCAGGTGGACCAGTAAAGTCTCAGATCATAGGAGCTTCTACCATTGAGCGCGAAAAACAAGCGCAACGTGTCAAGAACTTTATGAACTATCAACTTACTCAGCAAATGCCTGAGTACTTTGAAGAACAAGAGCGTCTGCTGTTTCACCTCCCGGTGATGGGTTCTGCCTTTAAGAAAATATACTATGATCAGCTACTGGAAAGACCAGTGTCAGAACTGGTCCCAGTGGATCACTTCTATGTATCCTACAATGCCAAGGACCTCAGAACAGCTGACCGTTACACGCACCTGATCTTTCGTTCTGTAAATGATTTTAGAAAAGATGTAGTATCAGGAATGTATCTAGACGTAGACCTAGGTAAGCCTTCTGCTCCTGATATTCCTGAGATGACCCAGAAGATGGACGAACTCATGGGTATTGATTCTTCTGGTATTGACCTAGAAGACCCTCAGTATGTTCTCCTAGAGCAGCACTGCTACCTAGACCTACCAGAACCTTACAATGACCCTGACGGTATTGCTCACCCCTACATTGTAACCATAGACGAGAAGAGCAAGAAGGTTCTCTGCATCAGAAGAAACTACAAAGAGGGTGATCCCAAGAAAGAAAAGAAGAACCACTTTATTCACTACAAGTATGTACCGGGATTTGGTTTCTATGGTCTGGGACTTATTCACTTCCTAGGTAACCTGACCATGACAGCTACCACTGCCATGCGTTCTCTGGTAGATGCAGGACAGTTTGCCAACCTTCCCGGTGGTTTCAAAGCCAGAGGTGTGAGACTGGTGGGTGATAATGAACCTATCTCTCCCGGTGAGTTCAAGGAGGTGGAGAGCACAGGCATTGACCTGAACAAAGCCATCATCACACTCCCTTATAAAGAGCCATCACAGACTCTGATGGGCATGATGCAGTTTGTCATAGGCGCAGGACAACGGTTTGCAGACTCCACAGAGCAGGTAATTGCAGATTCTAAGAACTCTGGCCCTGTTGGAACTACCATGGCCCTGCTAGAAGCCTCTTCAAAGTTCTTTTCTGCCATTCATAAACGACTTCACAAGGCACAGAAGGATGAGTTTGAGGTACTGGCGCAGATAAACTTTGACTTTCTCCCTTCCTCCTACCCGTATCAGGTGGTTGGAGGAGACCAAGAGGTGTTCAAGCAGGACTTTGACGGGAGAATTGACGTAATTCCTGTCTCTGACCCCAACATTCCGTCCTCTGCACACCGTATGGCACTGGGACAGCTGGCAATTCAGCTGGCAAGTCAGACGCCTCCGGGTACTTTTAACATGCCAGCCCTCTACAGAGAGGTTCTTACAGCGGCAAACTTCCCAAATCTAGACGAAATTCTCCCACCGGAGCAAAAACCACAGCCTCAAGACCCTCTGGCAGACATTATCTCTGCCACCAAGGGTCTTCCCATAGCTGCATTCCCGGGGCAGAACCATGAAGCACATATTCAGTTCAAAACTTCTTTCCTCAAGGACCCTGCCACGGGCGCAAACCCCATGATGAAGCAGATTGTGCCTATTATCAACGCAAATGTCAGAGATCACATGATTATGAAGTACCAAGAGCAGGTTCTTGGCATGGTCAAAGCCTCTGGTGTTGCAGATGACCCACAAACTACAGAGATGGTCATGGCACAGGCGGCAGAAGAAGTGGCAAATGCCAACGCTGCCATGGGAATTGCACAAAGTCCAGAGCAACAGATGCTTCTACTGGAGAAAGAACGTCTTGAGTTTGATAAACAGAAAGCAGAGATGGCAGCTGCCAAGGATTCTGCTGATATTGCCCTCAAACAAATGGACATGGACATAAAAGCCAAGGAGAACATGAATGATCTGGTTCTCAACGTGGGTAAAATGGAAGCAGACGAACGTAAAGAAAACCTGAAGGCTCTGGAAGCAGCTGCTAGACTAGAAATAGAAAAGCAGAGGGTAGACGATGACACTGAGCTTAAAGCTGCTAACACTGCTATGCAAACTTTGCAATCCATTGGAAAACGTATCAGAGGTAATGATGAGTGATAAAACAAATAGTTTAGGACCAGTCTACTCTGGCATGAATCAAGAAGAGCTAATGGGTTTAATAAACCAAGCAAGAGCTTCTACTGCCTCTCCAGAACAACAAGAGACTGCTCGTAGAATAGATGAGGAGCTAGACCCCGGAGGTGTCATGCGTAGCAGGTTTCAAAGACCTGCACCTACTGCACCTGCACCTGCACCTGTGTCTAAAGGATTAACAGCTACTCCTCAAGTACAAGAACCAAAGGAAGAATCAGATATGTTTGATTTTAATGCTATAAAAGAATATATAACAAATATATTTAGTTCCCCCTCTCCCTCTGCTCCCAGTGCCAGCGTGCCTCTGAAACCAGAAGTAAGAAAAGAAGAAGAAGGAGACGGTGGACCAGCTGGTGAGCCTACCCGTGATGATGCTTTTATAAACATAATTAAATACTATGAAGGAAAGCCTATACTGAAAGCCAAAAAACCTGTAAAAGGTGATCCTTATACCATTGGCTATGGAAGGACCAGAGACCTTAAAGGAAATCCTATTACCAAAGATACTAAAATTACAGAAGAGCAAGCAGATCAAATGTTACGAGAAGACCTTGGTACTCGTATAAAGGAAATTAAAAGAGCTTATCCTGATTTTGAATCTTACCCTGCAGAATTGCAATTACAAATAACTCAGTCTTACTACAGAGGAACTTTGACTCCCAAGCATAGTCCTAAAACTAGAAGACTTATAAATCAAGGAAAATTTAAAGAAGCTGCCACAGAATTTTTAGACAATGAGGAATATAGAACAGCAAAGAAAAGAGGTAGGGCTGGAATTAAAAACAGAATGGACGATGTAGCACAAGCCTTACGCAATATGGAAAATACTAAACAAGCTTCTACGGGTGGAAGAGTAGCTAGTAACCCTAACCCTTACGAACCAAGAGCTATTTAGAATGCCCCTGACTCCCGGTAAAAGTAAGAAGGCTATCTCTGCAAATATCAAGAAGCTAAAATCAGAAGGTTACGATCAGAAGCAGGCAGTGGCAATTGCAATGTCAACCTCTAAGCGTTCTCCCAAACGAGTATCTAAAAAAAAGCGTAGGATGACAAGAAGAAAATAGATATACTTCTGTTATGGATATATTCCAAGAAATAAAAGATGCTTTTCAATTCAAGCAAGAAAGTTTAAAAAATTTGCTTGCAGAGGGACAAGTAGAGGACTATAACCAATATAAGCAGATAGTAGGCACACTCTCAGGAATTGAGTGGGCATACACTGAACTAAACAAAATTGTCAATAATAGAATGGAGAATGATTTAGACAATGATTAATCCTAATTTAGCAGGAGCTATTACAAATGATTCGTGGGTCACAGAAGGAGAACACCCGGACCCGGAGGTTCTTCCAGAGATTCCGGGGTATCATGTTCTGGTTCGCCCTGTCAGTGTCAAGCCAAAGACCAAAGGAGGAATTATCCTTCCAGAGAAAGCTAGGGATGACATTGCTTACCTCACCACGGTGGGCCGTGTACTCAAGGTAGGAACTCTGGCCTATGAAGACAAGGACAAATTTCTTGGTGGAGCTTGGTGTAAAGAGGGTGACCACGTATGTTATCAGAAGTTGGTAGGCACAAAGTTTGTTTACAAAGGTGTCAAGCTGCTTCTTATCTTTGACGATCAAGTTCTGATGAAGATTGACAACCCAGAAGATTTAGATACCACCCTTGTATTAGGCACTTAAATGTGTTAAATATATTATTATGGCGTAACCTTAGTATTCGCACACTATGAGGAGATACTACGAATGTCGGAAGAACAAGTAGAAGCAAAAGAAAACGTAGCGGAAGAGCTAACAGAGTGGAGTGAGGTTGATCTTTCTCCTACAAATGAACAAGAAAAAATTGAGTTTGAAGTTGAAGACGCTGAACCAGAGGTAGAAAGCAAACCAGAGATAGAAGAAGCGTCTCCTGAACCAGCAGCAGCAGAAGCATCCAAAGAACTTCCTGAGTTGGAAGGTATAGAGACCAAAGGTGCTGAGAAAAGAATTAGACAGCTGGTCAAACAAAAGAAAGAGCGGGAAGCTCGTATTGAACAGTTAGAAGCAGAGCGTCAGCAGCTTCTTGAAACTGTTACAGAAAAAGATAAAAATGCTGTAGATATGCACAAGGTCAACTATGACCAGTCTGCAAAACAATTACAGCAGCAAGCAGAGTTAGCAAAGCAGTCCTATCTAACTGCTTATGATTCTGGTGATAAAGAAAATATGTTGAAGGCTCAAGAGCTTCTAAATCAGACGCAGGTAGAGCTAAACAACATTGAACAGAACAAGAACCAACTGTCTCAGTACGAAAGAACACTAGAAGCAAGAGAGACTCAGAGACAACAGCAGCAGCTGCAGGCACAGCAGCAGCAGCAGCAGGCAGATACAAGTGAATATGATCCCATGGCTGTGGAGTGGAGTCAAAAGCCTGAAAATAATTGGTTTGGTTCAGACAACATTATGACTGTGGCGGCTTTAACAATTGATGCTCAGTTAAAAGAAGAAGGTTATAATCCAGCATCTCCTGATTTTTATCAAGAGGTGGATTCAAGAATGAGACAGGAGTTTCCTCACAAGTTCAACCAACAGGTTGTAGAACAGGAAGTTCCTGCTCAAAGAGCTACTCAACAGGTGGTGGCAGGGCAGTCGCGCAGTCCTACCAACTCATCCTCTAAAAAGGTCAAGCTTACTCAAGAAGACGTAAGAATGGCACAGAAGTGGAATATACCTCTTGAGAAGTATGCTGCTGAAAAAGCACGGGCAGACCGTGCAGCAGGTGAGTATGTACCTATCAGTGGGTAAGTTAGCGCGTAATAAAAGAAACAAAGGAGCGTTTAAAGATGAGTAAAACAAGTAGTAGAGCAACTCAAACTAGGGAAACTGAAACGAAAGAATATACATATACTGAGCCTAACTGGCTAGAAGTTCCTGACCCTGTTGTAGACAGATTCACCAATGAAGACATGGTTCTCCGTTGGATACGCATCTCCCTCAAAGGTGATGATGACTATAAGAACGTAGGGAATAAAATGAGTCAAGGTTGGGTATTTGTAACCCCGGAAGAAGTTCCTGAAATGTTACATTCTGCAACTGTTTTAGATGCTGGTCGCTATTCAAATTGTGTTGTACGGGGGGATGTCGCTCTTGCCAAGATGCCCCGTGGTAAAGCAAAGGCCAGAAATGATTATTATCAGGACAAGGCAAACGCCATGATGGACGCTGTAAATCAGCAACTGATGGCAGCTTCTGATTCTAGAATGCCCATTTCAAATAATAGCAAATCTAGTGTAACCAAGGGTAGAATGCCACAGTTTCAAAATTAACAGACTGCTGTTTATTCTACTCATCTTTAAAGGAAAGGAGATGGTAGTATGACTACTACAAAAGCCCTTAATGGTCTCACTCCTTCGCGTCGGTACTCTGGTGGTGCCAACACCCTGAAGACGAAAAACTACCGCATCAAAACGGGTGCGGCGGGTAGCATGTTCACGGGTGATCTGGTCCACGTAAGAGAAGGCTTTGTTTCTGTTGTTGGTAATGACAGCGGTGCCGCTGATCACCCCATTGGGGTTTTCATGGGGTGCTTCTACGAAGAAGACGGTGAGCCAAAGTTCCGTAAACATTGGCCCACGGGAACTTCTGCCAGCAATGCCTACGCGATTGTAGCTGATGATCCCCACGCTACGTTTGAAATTCAGTGTGATGCCAGTTCTTCTGTTGGTGACATCATGGAGTTCAACTTTGAAGTGACCAGAGGTGCAGGTTCTACCTTCACTGGTCGTTCAGGGTTTGGTCTTGATGTTGCGTCCAGAACTTCTGGTGTGGCGGCTATGTTCCGTATTATTGATTTCGTTGACGAACCCGGCAATGACATTGATAATGCTTCGGAGCGTGCCTTCCCGGTTGCTGAAGTTCAACTTATCCACCACCAGTTGACCCGTGTGTCATCTGGCGCGTAACCTGAAAGGAGCTTAGACAATGGCTATTAACAGAGCTAGTATTGCCAAGCAGCTTCTGCCGGGACTCAATGCCGTTTTCGGTATGGAGTATGGAGAAGTTGCAGATGAATACAGCGTTCTCTTTGAGGTAGAGAACTCTGATCGTGCATTTGAAGAAGAAGTTCTCTTCACTGGTTTCGGTAAAGCACCTGTCAAAGGTGAAGGTGCCGCTGTTCAGTATGACAATGCACAGGAGAGCTTCACGGCTCGCTACACGCACGAAACCATCAGCCTTGCTTTTGCTGTTACGGAAGAGGCAATGGAAGACAACCTGTATGACACGTTTGCCAAGCTACGTGCCAGAGGGCTTGCCCGTTCCATGGCCAGCACCAAGCAGACCAAAGCTGCTGATGTTTTCAACAACGGTTTCAACACGGCCTTCACGGGCGGTGATGGACAACCGCTGTTCAGTGCAAGCCACCCTACGGTAGCTGCTGGTTCTCAGAGCAACCTTATCGGCACTGCTGGTACGGTTGATCTCTCTGAAGCTGCACTGGAAACTGCGTTGATTAGCATTCAGACGCAAGAGGATGATAGAGGAATTATGATCGGTTCTAACGCGGTATCTCTCCACGTTGCGCCGGGAAATCAGTTTACGGCAGATCGTATTCTGAACAGCCCCTATCAACCAAATACGGCTGATAACAACATCAACTCCATCAACCATCAGGGAATGATCCCGAATGGTTACTTTGTGAACAAGCGTTTCCAAGACGCGGATGCGTTCTTCATCAGAACTGATGTTCCCAACGGAACAAAGATGTTTGTAAGAGCGCCGCTTGCCACGAAGATGGAACCTGACTTTGACACGGGCAACCTCCGTTTCAAGGCCAGAGAGCGTTACAGCTTCGGCTTCTCGGACTGGAGATCATTCTTCGGTTCGCAGGGTGCCTAAAGCATTCTACGGTGGAGGGGCTGTAAAAGGCTCCTCCACTATTTCTTCTTCTTTAACATAGTTGAATGGCACTTCGGGTGCTGGTCTAGGAAAGGACTGTTCAATATGCCTACACATTTTCCAAATGGAGTTTCTAACAGAACAAAAGGTCATCCCCTTTTTAACTACCCCTATTTAGACCCTTCAAAGTACTACACGTACTTCGATGATTTCTTTGAGTACCACTCTGGTATCTATACCATCACCACCACTGAAGCTGGTTCTGGTAATGCCTCTGAGGCAATCACCTCTGGTGCAGGTGGTCAACTCTTGATCACCAACGATGATGCAGACAATGATCTGGACTTCTTCCAGCTGAAGGGTGAGTCTTTCAAGTGGGATTCTAGCAAGAGAATGTTCTTCTCTGCTCGGTTTAAAACCAATGACGCAACGCAGTCAGAAATTGTCATGGGTCTTCAGATCACTGATACGACTCCTCTTGATGTCACAGACGGTATTTTCTTCCTTAAAGTTGATGCGGATACAAAGCCTGATCTTATCATTGAGAAGGACAACACTTCTACTCTGAGCATTCTAGAAATGGACGCAATGGAAGATGACACGTTTGTCACGCTTTCGTTTGAGTACGATCCGCTGGATGTTTCCACGGGTGGCGCTGTCTTCCGCGCTTATCAAGATGACGTACAGGTTGGTGAAATCACTGGCACAACCAATGCTCCTGATGATGAAGACCTGACGATCTCGTTTGGTATTCAGAATGGTGAAGCATCTGCTAAGACCTTGACCATTGACTTTATCCTTGTAGCGGTGGAAAGATAAGCCACTACCTTGGAAAGTTACAAATATTGATCTATAATAGGGGAAGTATCTTACATGGGTCTTCCCCTATTTTTTTAGGAGATAATTGAATGAGCACTACCCTTAGAATAGCGCAGGTAGAAAGTGGTGGAGGAGGTAATGGTCTCTTTGTAGATACTATTACAAGCACCACTATATCTGATACTAGAATTAGACTGTACACCTACGCTGTCACCGCTGCCTCTGAACTGGTAATTGGAGATAGTGCAGGACCTGTTATTAAACAACCAGTCCTTGCAGCTAACACAGGTGATAACGTATATATTGGAGATGATGGTGTCAGGTGTAATGGTAATGTATCTCTGGCGGGTTCAAGCAACGCTGGTAAAGTTTACATTTACTATGGCTAACGCTGATGAACTATATCACACTTGTCAGTGCAGTAATAGCAGCTTCGGAGAACGATGGACCTGAATTTGTAGGTGCTCTGCCTGATATGGTGCAGAGAGCGCAAGACCGTATGATGAATGATCTAGATGATCAGGGTCTTGTATCTTACTCCAGTGTAGCAGTCTCTGCTGGTACAGCTGAAGTCTCTGTACCCTCTGGTGGAGAGATTATCAAGACCTTTGCCATAGAGGCAGGTGGAGCAAAGACACAGCTTAGAATTAGACCCTACGAGTATCTTATAGATTACTGGCCCGTCTCTGCATCTACTGGCACACCCAGATACTATGGGTTTAAAACCAATACACAGATTCGTGTGGCACCTACACCCTCTGCCACCATAGACTCTGAGATTGGGTTTATTGCAGAGATTTCTGCTATCACAAGTGATAACCCAACTAATTACTTTACAGACAATTGTGAAAATGCACTCTTCTTTGCTACAATGGTAGAAGCTTCTATGTTTATGAAAAGCTTTAACACTGTTCAGTACTTTCAACAAGAGTATACCACTGAGGTAGATAGGCTGAGAAACAGGGCAAGAAGAAGCAGACAAGATGATATGCAACCTAACACAAGCCCAGCAGGTGGGCCTAATACACTTGTGGCAGGGAGTAACTAGATGGGAAAGAAGAAGAAGTTTCAAAATGGGGGGAGAGCTACACCTTATAATCCTGTACTAGGCCTGACAAATCCTGAAGAAGCTGAAAGACAAAGAATAGCAGGTAATAAAGCTGCCAGAAAAAGAAGAATGCCTACAAAAGAACAGGATAGGTACTGGTGGTCAGGACTTACAGAACCTGTTGACGAGGTTCTTAGAAAATCATTAGGTCCTGCTGCAAAACCTGTAGAAGGATTGCTAGATTTCTTCACTCCTGCCAGAAGTATAGCAGAAGTTGCTAATAAACCTACAGCAGGAAATATAATAGACGCAGCTGCAGATACTGCTGCAACCGCTGCAGGACTAAAGGCACTTGCTGCACCAACAAAAGTAGCACAGAAAGTAAATAGGACAATTCCAACACCCCCCGGAGGAAGTGACATGAGTAAATTTAAAGTAGCTAAAAGTTTATTTGGAAAAGCTGTAGACGCACTTAAAGGAGACGGTAAAAATAAATTTAGTCCTAGTGGTGCTTCTGCTTCTAATAGAACACCTACACCACCTAAACCTAAAACACCTAAAACACCTAAAACTGCTACGTCTCCTACCTCTGCACCTATGCCTAAAAAACCAGTGACGCCTAAAGTAAATAAACCTAAGACTCCACCTAAGACACCTAAAGCTGAAACACCTAAGAAACCTACCAGTGGTAAATCTACACCTAAAAGAGTTGTAGATGTTTTAAAAACTGCAGCAGGTAGAGGCACACCGGGAGCGCGTAGCAGGGTAGATCAAACAGTTAGTAAACTAGAAGAGAAAGTAGGTTTAGGTAAACAAGGTCAAAGAAGAGGTGTTAGTAAAAGAGATCAAGAGATAGCTAAAAATGTACGCAACGTAGCTTCCACAACTGCAAAAATAGGAACAGGTACAGGTTTAGGTTATGGAGCTAAAACTTTATATGATTCTATTGAAAATAGACCTAACAATAAAAATATAAATACCACTAAAGCTAACAAAAACAAAGCTCCTTTTGTAGAAGGTTATGATATGGATATGGATGATTTTGATTCTCCTAAACCATCTTATCCTAGACCTCCTAAAGCTGCAGCTAAACCTGCTAAAGCTGCTAAACAAGCAGACGATGGCTACAAATTTTATGGTAAAGAAGACAGTGGTCTAGGAGACTTCTCTAGAAAGTTTGGGATTAAATATGCTACTCAAGAGCAGTATGACAAAGACTTTGATACCCATGATGGAGAGAAGAGAGGTGGTAGACCGGGCAAAGGTAAGATGAAGACCCAAGGTCTCAACCGTTCCAAGCGCAGCGGTTTCTCCGGTAGAGGAACAGGCGCAGCACTGAGAGGATTTTAATTATGGCTGATAAACCAAGAGGTTCTGTTAAAACAGGTAAGGTAAGTGATAAACATAATCTTGGAAGAATGCCTAACACAAAAGAAAAAAGAGGGCCGCTCCTAAGACGTAATATGCCTGCTAGAGTGGCCATTGCTAAACAAGAGGATGATACTACTGATGATCCAAAATCTATGTTTGCAAATGATCCACGCGGTAAAGGTTTGATCTATCACCAAAAGCCTCAACATAGACTTCCCGGAGAACAGTCTTTAAAAGAGTCAACTCTAAGGGTACAGCTAACACCTGATTTATATGAAGGGAAGACTGGTAAGAAAAAAGCTCTTGAAAGAATGGAAGATGAGCGTAGAGACAGTGTAATAAGAGCAGGTGATGAGGCTAGAAAAAAAAGACTAGAGAACCAAAAAGGACTAAAAAAAGGTGGTAGAGCGGGAAAAGGTAAAACGAAGACCCAAGGTATTAATCGTTCCAAACGTACAGGTTTCTTAGGTAGAGGAACAGGCGTAGCACTGAGAGGATTTTAATTATGGGAATGAATCAAATGAGTTCTAAAAAAAGAGTTATGAAACGTGCAAAGGGAGGTTCTCTTAAAGAAGATAAAAACCCTCCTGTGTCTACAAAAATGTTAAATGAGATTGTAGGCAGAGCCACAGGACAAGGTTACGGTGCTGCAAGAAAAGGCGGCAATCTTGTCTGAGGATCAAAAAAAAGTAGTGTGTTCTAATCCCTCTTGTGAATGCACAGGCTGTGAAAACTGTTCCTGTTCTACAGAAGAAGGAGGGTGTACCTGTAAACAATTAGATACAGAATAGAAAGGATATAAATGGTGGAAGACTTCAGTGTGTTTCAAGCAGTTTCAGACTACGGACTTGCCATAGTTGCCACCATAGGAGCAGGTGCAGCAGCTTGGAAACTTTTACACTATCTCCTAAGAGATGTCACAGCAGCACTGAGCCATCAAGATGAGATTATTATTTCTCTTATTGACAAGAGTAACAGAGTAGAAACTTTAGTGCAGAGAATAGACTCTAAGCTAGACACAGTGTTACATCAAAGTTCAGAGCCTATTTTAAAAGAAGACAAGGGAAGGTATAGGTCCTAATGGCTTTTGAAAAATATGACCTCACTATAAAACCTTTTGGAGCAAAGAAGGTTAAGGTAACGCAGGAGCTACCTTCTGGTAGAAGGATTCCGTATATGAAATCTAAACCTCTACAAGCAGGGGGCAAGGTGGGAATCTCTACTGATAAACCTGCATGGATGAGGAACAGGTAAGGAACTGATATGGCAGTTGCAACTACATCAGACTTTGATACCACCTTCTTTATAGACGAGGTGATAGAAGAAGCGTTTGCCATGATAGGTGGTGAACCAGAGCTAGGTAATGATGGCATCACTGCCAGACGTTCTCTTAATCTTCTTCTCACTGATTGGCAGAACAGAGGTGTGCTGCTCTGGGGAACAGACCTAGCGTCCACCACTCTGACCACAGGTACAGCAGAGTATACACTAGATAGTTCTACAGTGGATGTTCTCAGTGGTTATATCAGAAGGTCCTCTAACTCTAATGATTTTCAAATGACACGTATTCCTTATGAAGAATACGAGGCTATCACAGATAAAACAACATCAGGGCGTCCTACACAGTTTGCCACGCTCAAGGGCAGAGACGCAATGAAGGTATACTTCTTCCCTGTTCCTGACTCTACAGACACTTATACCTTTAGGCATTATAGAATGAAGCGTCTGAAAGATGTTAATAAGAGTGCACTAGAAAATGCAGATGTACCTTTCAGATTTCTTCCTTGCCTTACAGCAGGTCTTGCCTACTATCTTAGTTTTAAAAGACCAAATATCCCCATGGACCGTATTACACTCCTTCAAGCTAACTATGAAAAGCTTTTGGAGAACGCCATGGAAGCTGATAAGGAACGTGTAAGTCTGTTTATCAACCCTAGATTAGGGAGTGTTTAATGACTATCAACAGATCAAACTCACCTGAACAGCTTGTAGGTGGGCAGAAAAAATTAGACGTAGACAAAGATGGTCAGCTAGAAGCTTCTGACTTTGCTGCTCTCCGTAAAGGTGAGAAGACAGTTGCAAAGATGGCGCATGGAGGCAGAGTAATTCTCAAACCTCTGATGAGAAATCGTGGGTAAGCTTTGCCCCAGAGGTAAGGCAGCTGCCAAGCGTAAGTTTGATGTCTACCCATCAGCTTACGCTAATATGTATGCTTCTGCTGTTTGTTCTGGTAAGGTTACCCCCGGTGGTAAGAAAGAAAAAAAAGGTAAGAAGAAAAAACTTGTAGGAGCTAAAACAGGAGGTGGTCTTAGAAAGTGGGTAAGTGAGCAATGGGTAGACATAGGTGCTCCTAAGAAAGACGGTAAGTTTCAACCCTGTGGTAGAAAGTCTGCCAAGGGTTCTAAAAGAAAGTATCCCAAGTGCGTTCCGCTGGCCAAGGCAAAGCGTATGACAGCTGGGCAGAAGAAATCTGCTGTGCAAAGAAAGAGATCAGTCAAGCAGGGTGTAGGTGGTAAACCCACCAATGTTAAGACCTTTGCAAGAAAGAAGAAAAGCTAATGGCTGAGAAGAAGAGAAAGTCCACTGGTAAAGGAATGAAGGGCCACACCATCAAGGGTGGACACAAGCGTCCCACCAAGTCTGGTGCTGGCATGACAAAGAAAGGCGTAGCAAAGTACCGTAGAGAGAACCCCGGTAGTAAACTTAAAACAGCTGTGACTGAATCTAAACCCACTGGTAAAAGAGCAGCAAGGCGTAAGAGCTACTGTGCACGTAGCGCAGGGCAAATGAAGAAGTTTCCCAAAGCTGCAAAGAATCCTAACTCAAGGCTTAGACAAGCCAGAAAAAGATGGAAGTGTTAAATGGCAAAAGATTTAAAAAAAGTTAAAAAAGGTTTAATAAAAGCTTCACAACTTCATAAAAGACAAGCTAAAGTTGTTGATAAGTATATAAAGAAAACCGCAAAAAAGAAAAATCTTCAAAAAAAGCGCGGAAAAAATCTTAAAGGATAATTAACTTGGTAGGTAAAAAAGCATTCTTTATCAGTGATAGATCAGGGTTTCGGTTTCCTCTTGACCAGAGGGTAAGGGAACCCGGAACTAATCTTATTGTTGCCAAGTCAGAGAGCGATGGTATTTTTAATCTTGTAACCAACCCACAAAATAAGGTACAATTCCCAGTAGACAAAGAGTTTATCAGAGATGCAAGACCCCCTGATAATGCAGAGAGAAACACTACTTGGAATGCTGCTACCACAAAGTGGGAAGATGAGACAAGCAAATGGAATTTTATATAGGGTAGATTAATATGACCGGAGATTTAACAGGCTCAATTATTGCCAATACATATAAAGACCTACTGAAGATAGATGCAGCTACTTCTAATAGTGGCCTTACAGGAACCCTGAGAAATCTTCAAGATGGTGGTGGCACAGCTGGTCCTCTACAGCTTAGCACAGCACAATTAAATGTCACAGGTCAGTTTGCTGTAAATGGTACAGTCCTCACTGCCACGGTGTCTCAGCTAAATGACATTGCTGCAGGTTCTTTTGAAACTATCACAGATGCTAATCAAACTGTTCTAATTACTTCTAATGGTGTTTCTGTTAGCACAGCTTCTACCAGTGCATCTCTCAAAGTTAATCCTGATCTTAGCATCTCCTCTATTACAGCTTCTGTTGGTAGCTTTACCACCTCTGTCAGCGCAACTAACTTTGTAGCTGCCACGGGTAGCTTTACCACAAAAGTATCAGGCGTAGCAGCAGAGTTCTCTGGTAATGTATCTGCTAATAATGTGTACGCTGCTACCAATATATACATAGCTGGAACTGCAATACCAAATGCAGAAGCTGTTGCATCTGTATCTGCCAGAATAACTTCTATTGGCACAGTGATAACTTCTATCAACAGTGCACATACTTCTACTACCAATCGTCTTGTCACTGCCTCTGCTGCACTGGCCACCAGTATTGCTAATGTTTCTTCAACTATGGCAACTAGCATAGATAACAGTAATACTAATATCACTACACTTACAAATGCTAGAACTTCTATTAACGCTGCTCACACATCTACCACTGATCGTCTTGTTGCTACCTCTGCTGCTTTAGCCACAAGCGTTGCTAATGTTTCTTCAACTATGGCCACTAGCATTGCCAATGTTTCTTCAACTATGGCCACTAGCATTGCCAATCATCTGCCAAAGGCAGGTGGTGCTATGACAGGTATTCTTAGTGCTACAGATGTATATGTCAGTGCTCTGGCAGTGGGTACAAACTCTCTTCTTGGTAAAGACATACACATAGAAAAATCAGCTGTTGCTGATATTCAGGCACTGACAGACGGCACCAATATATCAGTTGATCTTAATGCAGGGCAAAACTTTACCGTGACGCTTGCAGGTAACAGGACACTTGATAATCCTACCAATTGTGTTGCAGGACAGGTTGGTAGTATATTTGTTGTACAAGACGGTACAGGGTCTAGAACACTTGCCTATGGAACTTCTTGGGACTTTATAGGTGGAGAAGCACCTGTGCTTTCTACAGCTGCAGCAGCAATTGACAGGATTGATTACATAGTGCATACATCTACAGATGTTCACGCAGTGCTAACAAAGGCGTATTCATAGATGGTATTTAATAATAGTATTCTTCTAGGTGCAGCAGGTCAGGGTGGAGTAGTACCGTTTGACACAACTTTGATTGGTAATTCAGTTTGGTTAAATGGCTCTGATGAAGACATCAACCGTACAGGATTTACTTTATCATCAGATGGTCAAAAAGAATTTATTATCTCAATGTGGGTAAATCTTTGTGAGTTAGGAAGAGCGCAACAATTATTTATTCTTGGCAATGCAACGGGTATTGCATCTTTTAATGATATGACGCAATGCACTTTTAATGCTAATAACACAATTGGGTTTTCTGTTGCAACTGGTGGCAGTAGTGGTGGAGGAATTACAACAACTAGAGTATTCAGAGACACAGGTTGGTATCACCTGCTTTTCACATTTAACTCAAATACTTCAGTTTCACCTACTACATCTCGCATACAATTATATGTTAATGGTGAATTGCAAACAGGTTCTCTCACAGCAGTTCCAGATAACCAAGATGTAAGAGGTTCTTTAACTGGAAATGCTGATCTAAGATTTGGTAGAAATACCCATCCATCTTTAGGCTATTTTTACAAGGGGTACTATGGACAAGTATGCTATTTAGAAGGTAAATCTATTCAAGCTAGTGATTTTGCAGTTAGTGATTTCCTAGATACGTTTACGATGGGAACAAACGGTTCACAGGTTATACCAAAGAAAAATAGTGAAATTGCTGCACTAGCTACGTCTGCTGGTGGTAATAGTGCTTGTTTAGATTTTGCCAATAGCTCTGATCTTGGTAATGATATTAGTGATAATAATAAAGACTTTACTGCTACTAATATGGCATCAGCTAATCAGTCAATACATACACCTAGTAATGTTTATCCAAAAATTTCAGAAATTGGAAGACCTAGTGGTGGTACTGCTGCAAACTATTCTATGTCAAGAGGTAGTAACCGCATGACATATAGCGGTTCTAACCAAGTAGCTAAAGGACTTGTTTCTGATAAAGTGATACAAGCTGATGATCCTAAAATTTATTGGGAGTTTTATGTTGAAGCTGGTTCTCTTGGTGGATCAAGTGGTGGCCTATTAGGTAACGGAATTGTTATTCCACAGTTTAATATGAAAACTTCTTTTAATGCTAATGGTTTTTATGGGGCTGGAGGTGAATCAGCATATTTTCAACGAGACGTAATGTACGATAATGGTAGTGCTTCGGTTTCGGGTTTAACGCCAGTAGCAGTTGGCGGGATTCAACAGATGGCGTTTGAACCATCAACTGGAAAAGTTTGGATTGGGCAAGACGGCACATGGAGAAATGGTTCTGCAACAGCTAGTACTACACTAAATATTGATAACCATGATGACCAACTAACAGTTCAAGATTATATCTTTGTAATAGGTTTGCAAAGGTCGGGTGATATTGGAGTTATAAACTTTGGCGATAATCCAACTTTCTCTGGGAATGAAACTGCTGGAACAAACGCTGATGGAAATGGACATGGGCTTTTTAAATATGCTGTACCAGCTACGTTTTTAGCACCTTGTTCTGCAAACCTAACTGGACCAGGAAATCAAGGCGTAGATTATTTTAATGCTGTAAAATATACAGGGAATGGCACTGCAATTGGCAGCGGTGGAAATGCAGTTACGGGCATTGGGTTTTCACCTTCTTGGGTTTGGATAAAAAACCGAGACGCTTCTGATAGCCACGCACTTTACGATGTTGTTCGAGGCACAACAAAGCAAGTTGAGACAGATACGACTGCAGTTGAGACAACGGAAGCCGAGGGTCTAAGCACCTTTGGCACAGACGGTTTTACAGTGGGCAGCTTGGCCGAAGTCAACACTTCCAGCGAAGATTATATTTCTTGGAATTGGAAAGCTGGCACTGCCTTCTCAAACGATGCATCAGAAACCAGCATTGGAACTCTCGATAGCAGTGGGCGTGTCAGTGACGCTGACCACTTTTCAATTGTCAGTTGGACAGGAAATACGACTGCCGGTGCAACCGTAAAACATGGGATGGCAGGCGAACCGGAATTTATAATTGCGATTGCTCGCAATCAGTCCGGTGAAAATAAACCCGTATACCATCTGTTAATGACAGCTGATACGGATCACTTAAAGATCAACGAGGCTAATGCTCAAGGAACTGCTGGCACAACAATATGGGACGTCTCTGCAATGTCCTCTACTTTAATTGGACTTGGCGCAGCCGCTCAGTCTAACAGCACAAATGGCATGATCGCGTATTGTTTCCGATCTGTGCCGGGGGTCTGCAAAGTAGGAAGCTATATAGGCAACGGTGATCCTACTGTTCCTCCGTATGTTCACTTAGGATTTCGTCCAAGATTTGTAATGTTTAAAAATGTTACAGTTGCCAAAGACTGGGTAATAACTGACACAGCAAGATCACCATCAAACCCTGCTGAACTGTTTCTTTTTCCAAATGAGGAAGAGGCAGAAGCTGCAAGAGGACCAGCAAGTGGAAGTGATTATGATATTGATTTGTTAGCTGAAGGCTTTCGCCCACTGACTGGCGATAGCGCACCTAATGGTAACGGTAATACTATTGTATATATGGCTATGGCAGATATAGGCGGCAATGGAATACTACCACCAATCTACGGAAGATAGGAGAATACAATGTGGGCAAGAATTGAAGATGGTAAAATAGTACAAACTCTTTCTACACCTAAATCTTTAACGATTAATGGTGTGCAATATCCAGTATCTATTTTTACAACTGCTTGGACAGATGCAGAAAGAAAAGCTATTGGTATAGTTCCTTATGTATATGAAGGTAGCTTGGTAGACAATATGTTTTATTCTACATCTGAATCTGCTCCCTCTGTTCAAGAAGATAAGGTTGTTGTAACTAGAACAAAAAAAGAAAGAGATGTAGCTAAAATCAAAGAAGCAATGCAATCTCATGTGTCTTCTACTCTTTCAAACTATCTTGAGCAAACTGATTGGATTGTTATCAGAGAGCAAGACAATGGAACTACCAAGCCAGCAGACCTTTCAAAGTGGCGTACAGACCTAAGAGCAAGGGCTGTTGCGCTAGAAGCTGCTATTGATAGTAAGTCAGATGTTGCAGGTCTTGAAGCTATGACAGTGTTTACAGTAGAAATGGCAGACGCTGGTAAAAAAGCTGCAGAGTTTAATGATTGGCCTCAAAACCCTAGACATCCTGATGTATAATAAATGAAACTGTTAGTTGCTTTAACTCTTGTTGCTTGTTTTACGATACTGCCCAGTTGTATCACAGCAGAAGAAATTTGGAAGAAAGGTGATAGTGTAGCAGCATTTTTTATCTGTAAAGACGAAGAAGATATAATGGAACTTGCTTTGGCTGATTCTATAACTAGACAAAATTTTCTAGAAAAAACTTTAGAAAAAAGAACCGCAAGAAAGTGTATGTCTCTTAGACCACCTGCACTGTTTATTGTTAATGAAGTTATGGGAAGTTATATAGACCACAAAGGCGCAGAAACTTCTATACTAAAAATAGTATCATCTAAAAATGATTTATTTATAGGTTATGTAGTAGCAGAAGGAGTGCCGGGAAAGGACAAGGGAATTTAATAATGCCTGATCTAACTGATGTAGAGATTGGAAAGATGCTTCAAGCAGTTGATCAACTTAGTAAAGAAGTTGACAGATTAACTGTACGTCTTGATCAGTTAGAAAGCCAGTTAGATAAAGGCAAAGGTGTTCTGGTGGGTTTCTTTCTTGTAGCATCTGGCATAGGAGCAGCTGCCTCCACCGTTGTACAAAAGTTTCTTAGCACGTAAAGGATAAATAGTATGTCTACTTTTACATCTAGAATTAGGTTAGAAAAGCAAGCAGATGGGGCTAACCCTAACTCTTGGGGGCTAGTATTAAACCAGAATGTCATTGACCTTGTTGATGATGCAATAGCTGCCTACACCACAGTTACTGTCTCTGCTGCTGATGTGACGCTCACAACTGAAGATGGAGCATCTGATCAAGCCAGAAGTGCTTTTATAGAGCTTATTGGTAATCTTACAACAAGTCATAGCATTATACTTCCTGCTCAGTCAAAAAGTTATTTTATCAGAAATAAATCTGTACCGTCAGCTGCAGATAAAACTTTGACTATTAAAACTCTTGCAGGTTCTGGAGCAACAGTAGGAACCAGTGCAAATGGTTTCTTTATCTGTGATGGCGTCTCTGTTCATCAAACTAATGCGATTGGCCTAGGACTAGGAACAGCTGCTAATCTAGACTTTGGAACCTGTGCTACAGGTATAGCAGCAGGTAATCTTGTTCCTGCTTCCTCTTCAGATATTAGATATGTTCAAGCCTCTGTTGCCAGTTCAATCACTGCTGCTAAAACTTTTACAGCGCCTGTCATAGGTAATGTAACTTCTCTTACAGATGCTGCTTCTATTGCAATTGACATGGGAGTTGGTAATAATTTTGCATTTACTCTGGAAGGTAACAGAACCTTAGAAGCCCCTACCAATGCAACGCCGGGACAAACAGGTTACATTTATATTACACAGGATGGCACTGGCAGCAGGACTTTAGCTTTTAACAATGCTTATATCTTTGTCAGCGGCACTGCACCTACAATTAGCACTGCTGCAGGAGCCAAAGACCTTTTAGTATATAATGTAAAAGAAGCAACTGCTATCACAGCTGTGGTTGTCAAAGCACTGGCAACTGCTACCTAGGAGTTATAAGTGTCTACACTTTCTCAAACAAAAGCTCTTAATTTTAAACCGGGCATTCACCGAGAATCTACGCAGTATGCGGAAGAGGGTTCTTGGTATGATGGCAACCGGGTAAGGTTCAGAGACAAGAGACCAGAAAATATCAGAGGGTGGGAAACCAAAACCCCTGATATATTGCTAGGCACTGGGAGAGACTTGCTTACATGGCAGGATAATATAACACAGAAGCAGATGGCCATAGGCACAGAGAAAGCACTGTACCTCTATAACAATGGAGGTGTCTTCAATATTACACCTGTCAGAGCCAGTGTATCTTTGACCAATGCCTTTGGCACACAGTCCGGTAATGCCAGAGTATGTGTATCTGACACTGCTCATGGACTAGCCTCTGGTGACTTTGCAGTGTTTACATCTTCCTCTGTTGCCACAGATTTTTCTTTTAATAGTATGTTTGAAGTCAGCGTTATAGGTACAAACTCCTATGCTTTTCAAGCTTCTTCTAATGCTGGCTCTAATCAAAGTGCAGCAGGTCACGCCACTGCTCACTATCTAATTAGGAGCGGTGCCTCTGTGGGTATCACAGGCACAGGCTACGGTGCAGCGGCTTATGATGCAGAGACGTTTACCTCTGTGGTGCTAAACAATTTAATTAATGTTAATTCAGGTAGTCCAGCTGTAAGTATTAATAGCACTGCTCATGGTTTAGAAGAAGATGACTTTGTATACTTTACCACTGCTACAACAGTGGGTAATAACATTGTCCTGACAAGTTCAGCTTTTGGAGGACCTATTTTTCAAGTGGCCTCTATAAGTAATGCAAACAATTTTACGGTTAATTCTTTGGTGAATGCAGCGGCAACTAGTGCTACTGCAGGTGTTTCTGTGGTGGCACAGTTTCTTGTATCTGTTAGTTCTAGTGCAGACTACAGAACATGGAACTCACCAGCTGCATCTTCTGGTATTGAGTTTGAAGCTGCCAACTGGACACTGGATAACTTTGGTGAGATACTACTGGCAAACAGAAGAGGCGGTGGTCTCTTTCAATGGTTCCCAACATCTGGCGGGAGTGTCAGAGCAAACGCTGTCACCAATGCACCTGTTAGTTCAAACAGCTTTGTTGTCTCTCCTAATGACAGGCACGTTGTTTGTTTTGGTTGTTCCAACGTAGCAGGTACAAAAGAACCTCTTCTGGTCAGGTGGTCAGATCAAAATAACTATAATAACTGGACGCCTTCTATTAGTTCTACTTCTGGAGAGAACAATCTAGCAGGTGGTACAGTGATTATGCAGGGCATTAGATCACGTAACCAGATAGCTATTCTTACAGATGAAGTTCTCTACGGGATGCGCTTCACAGGTCCACCGTTTATCTTTTCTTTTACTGAACTAGGCACAGGTTGTGGAGGCGTTAGTCAACATGGTGGCGTAGATATGGACGGCGTACCTGTGTGGATGGGGAGGGATAACTTCTTTATTTTAGACGGTAACAGAGTCAGGAGATTAGACTGCACAGTGAGAAGACATATCTATGATGACATCAATACCTCTGAACTAGGTAAGATATTCTGTGGGCTTAACTCTGAGTTTAAAGAAGTAACTTGGCTCTACCCTTCTGCTGGTTCTACAGAGTGTAACAGGTATGTGTCTTGGTCAATGGAAGAAAACTACTGGGTCTATGGTGAGGCTATCTGGACAACGTGGAATGACAGTAGTACGTTTGACAATGTAATCACCACTGGTACATCTGTAGGAACCACCAGAATATATGACAACGAACCTCCGGGTGTCTTTACAGCCAAAGGACTTAAACTAGATTCTTTTATTGAGTCTGCTGACTTTGGCATAGGTGATGGTAATGAGATGCTTTTTGTTGATAGACTTATACCTGATATGACCATCAACAACGGGCAGGTATCTTTTACAATTCAAACTAAAGAGTTTCCAAATAGTCAGCTAAGAACCAAGGGACCTTTTAATCTTACACAGTCTACAGAAACTGTTAGGTTTAGATCAAGAGGTAGGCAGGCTAGAATTAAACTGGAGAACAATGCAACTGGAACAGAGTGGAGATACGGTGAGCTTAGACTAGACATACAAGATGATGGACTAAGGTAATGACTACAACATATCCTACAATACCCATTCTCTACAACCTAAGTGACGAAGAATTAGTAGAGATGTACACCGTGGTTCGTCAGTGGGCAGATGGTCTAATTGCAGAGCTAGACAGCAGAGACCTAGATCAAGAGAGAAGAGGAGCTTATAGAATTAACAGAGCAGTTTCTTTTGGAGAGCTAGGTCAGGCCAGAGGTGGTGATATTGTTTATGAAAGAAAGACGGGTAAGTTTAAAGGTTATGTTAGTCTTGCAAGCACTACTATTGGATGGACGGATTTTAATTAAATGAACTATGATATGAACACACTACTATCTATGATGGGTGCAGGAGGACAGGGACAGAGCGTACCGCCTCAATCTACTGTTCTTTCTCCTATTATATCTGTTCCTATTCCAATGCCAGCCTTGGGTAACAGACTAGTTCCTCCTCCTTCTGAACCACAGCAGGTGGCAGACTATGACTATACCCTGAATACTCTTAAACCTAGGCCTATATATCCGGGGGCAAGCTTTGCCAATGTTGGCCTAGAAGGGTATAATACACTAGAGAATATACAAGAAAACCAAGGACTCTCTCCATTTGATCAAAGTCAAAGATCAATGATAACAGGCACTAGCACGGGGCAGTTGTCACAGACCACTGCTAACCCCGGTAATCAACAAGGAGGGCTGGCAAGTCTTAAAGATACAATAGGAGCCATGTCATAATGAATACAATGCAGAATCCTAGAATGCAAGCACAGGCATTGAAGCGTATGGGGAGAGGTCCTGATACGCAGCTTATTCATATGACTGACTCAGAGATAGATGCACTCAATGGTCTCTCTGCACTGGTATTCAAAGAACCACTAAGAACAAACCCAGAGACAGGCCTACCAGAGGCTGGACTGTTTAAGAGATTGCTTCCCACGGTTCTTGCCATAGGTGCTGCTACGTTCTTAGGTCCCATGGCTGGTGCTGCACTAGGAGGTGGTACGGCTACTGCTCTAACCACAGGCCTAGGCGCAGGTTTTGCAGGTTTTGGTGGTCATGCTTTAGGAACAATAGCTACAGGGCAAAAGTTTGATCCTATGAGATCACTAGCAGCAGGTGCAGGTTCTGGTCTTACTGCTGGTCTTACGTTTAACCCTGCTGAAGCTGCAGTAGGAAATATTGCTGGTGCTCCTGATGTTGCTGCTGCTCAAGCTATTGATCCTAATTTTAGTGTTCCTGTAGAATCAGCATCAGCAGCTGTTCCTGCAATTCCCGCACCTGATATTCCTGTAGCAGCTGATTTTCAAGCAGCTATGGCGGCTTCTCCTAAACCAGCATTTACAGATTTTATAAGATCACCTTCACAAGGTTTTGACTACCTAGCAGCAGAGCCACTAAAAAGAGTAGGTGCACCTGTGGCTCTAGCTGCACTAACAGGAGAGTTTGATGAACCCCTCCCAGAAGCTCCAGCAGGTGATGGTGATAGAAGAGAACCCTTTGTTCCTACAGCCCTTAGAGCAAGCAGAGAGCGCAGAGACCTAGACAGAGATGAAGATGGAGAGGTGACACAAGAAGATATTATGCAGGTGGTGCAGGGACTACCAGAGGGTCAAAGCTCTAGGTTCTATACACCTATGAAATATACCCCTGTAAAAACAGGCGGTCTTGTAAATCTTGAGCAAGGTGGTAGCATAAAAGCAGCAATACAAAATCTCACAGGAGGTGAGGGTTCTACTATTCTTCCCATACTTGCACAGGCAGTTGTAAAGCCCGGAGAGGAAGAGGAAGAAGAAGCAACTACCAAGGGCTACCCTCTGGGAACTCCGGGAACACCTCCCGGTATGCCAGCCACTGGTATTGCCATAGGTGGTGGTCAACCTGTTCAACCGTTTCAAGCGGGTGGTCAAACAGCTTTAGATGTAGCAACAAATGTAATAGCTGAACAAGTACAAGAGTTTGAGGACGATCCACTTGGTAAATCTATGCAAACAGGAGTTAATATAGCTGCAGGTCCTTTTGGTATTCCGGGAACTGTAGAGGCAGTTACTCCTAAAGGTAGTGCAGTACATTCACTTGCATCTGTTCTTAATCCGGGAAAAATGATAAGTAATATATTTAACATAGGTAAATCTGTTTTTACTCCTCCTCCTCCCTCTGCTCCTCCTCCTTCTGCACCGCCAGCTGGTGAAACTGGTGATCCTGATGCAGCGGCAGCAGAAGCAGCTGCAGCAGCAATGGCTAGTATGGGCATGGACCTAGGAGATCAACCAGAGGATTTTGAAGATGGTAATCCTGCAGTTCCGGGTGGTCTACCATCATTAGCAGAGACAGCAGCTAATGTTGTCTCTAGTACTCCGGGCATTGGTGGTCCACCAGCTAGTGGAGCTAGTTCAACTGCTCCTGCTGAGGCACCACAAGATTCTGATGAGCTTGATGGTAGTGGTACTGGTACTGGTACTGGTGCTGGTGCTGGTGCTGGCTCTGATCCTGCTGATGCCGATGCTGATGATCCCATTAAAACAGGTGGTCAGGTAGGCATTGGAATGCAAAGACTACTGAAGTTTGAACAAGGTGGTCTGGCAGGTGTTCCCTACTTTGAGGGGCGCGTGATGCCCACAGGTGATCCCAAAGAAGACGGCATGTCAGACAACATTCCGTTTGTCATAGCAGGTCAAGAGGGTGGTCAGATGGGAATGCAACCTGCTATTCTGTCTCCTGATGAGTATGTCATACCAGCTGACGTAGTGTCTATGCTAGGCAACGGTTCTAGCACAGCTGGATCAAATCAGTTGGATCAGTTCATAAGTAACTTTAGAATGGATAAGTATGGCAGACCTAAACAACCACCAGAGATGCGCGGAGGACTTAGTTCTCTTGCATAAAGGATGTAATGAAACTAATAAGAATAGAACAGAACTGTGTTGAAGTTACGTGGCCCTATGTAGAAGAATTTATAAAAAAACCTTTAGACATAAGCAGAGGAGAAAGAGACCTAGACAGTATATACCTGTCTTTACTAGAAGGACAAATGCAGTTGTGGGTTTTAGGCGTTGAAGAAGAGGGTGTATGCGGAGCTTGTATTTCACAGCTGATAGAGTATCCTAATTACAAAGTTCTTCTGGTTCCTTGGGCAGGTTCCAAACCACACACCATAAGAAGGTGGTACTCTTATTGCCTAGGCGCAGATTCTCCTCTAGAACAGTATGCAAAAGAGCAAGGTGCCAAAAGATTAGAATATCCCGTAAGGGACGGTTGGTTAAAATATACTAAGGAACATAACTTTGAAAAGTACTATACTACTATTGTAAAGGATGTTGGCTAATGGATGTAAAAAAACTTATCAGTGATTTTTCCATAGCGGAAAAAATTGAACTGTACAACTGCTTGTACACTGACCTATCTGGAAAAGGAATAGGTGGTGACACTGAGCTTGCCCATGTAAACTCTGAAGAGATGGTAGTTCTACGTGCCATGGGCGGTGCAGGTACAATTAACCCTAATACAAATCTTATACAATTTCTTGGTGGCGGTAGCTCTTCTCCTCCCCCTTCTCCTGCTGTTCAAACCAGCGTACAACAGAGTGAGTTTCCCTCTGAACTTAAACCTTTTATTAAAGATATTTTTGGTAAGGCTCAAGCAATTCAAGAGCAAAGAGAAGAAGAAGGTTTTCAAGCTTTTCAAGGTCCTCTTCAAGCTCAGTTTGACCCTGCCCAGACCAAAGCTTTTGAGCAAATAGAACAAATACCCGGAGCAACTCAACCTCTCTTTGAAGAAGCCACCACACTGGCCAGAGACGCCACGCGCTCTCCCACTGATCCGCAAGAAGTTGCATCTTTTATGAACCCCTTCCTCAGAAACGTCACAGACATTCAGAAGAGAGAAGCGCAGAGAATTGGAGATGTAGAGGAGCAACAGCTGGCAGCACAAGCTGCACAGGCAGGTGCATTTGGTGGATCAAGAGCAGCTGTTCTAGAAGCAGAACGTCAGAGAAACCTAGCAACACAGTTGGATGACATAGAAGCAAGAGGTCTTGCAGCTTCTTATCAAGATGCTCAGACTAGGCTTGCAAATCAAAGAGCCAGAGAAGCAGCAGGTGCCACACAGCTGGCCTCTCTTGGCTCTGCTATACCTGCTCAACAGTTGAAAGAACTAGGTGCACTGTCAGGTGTAGGTGCTGCTAGACAGACACAGGCTCAGAGAGGTATTGATCTGGCACGGCAGGAGTTTGAGGCAGAGGAAGCTTTCCCTCTTAGAACCCTGCAAGAGTTCTCTTCTATTCTTAGAGGCTTTCCAATTGAACCCACCAGAACAACCACAAAAGAACAGTTCTCTGCTGCTCAACCTTTGTCTACTCAGCTACTGGGCGTGGGTACACAGGCACTGGGAGCACTGGGTGCAGCTGGTATCAAACCGTTTGGTCAAGCAGGTGGCATGGTCAGAGAGATGCCTGTCAAAGCACAGAGTGGTGGTGCTCTTAGTTCTCTGATGGAAAAGACTCAAGACCTTGACACTTCTCCTGTCGTAGGTATGGCAAGAGGTGGAGATATTATGAGTTTTCTCAGTCCTGCTTTTGGTGCTGGAAGAGCCGCTAAAAAGGGTGGTATCAAAGGTCTTGCATCATTCTTTAGCCCTGCTTTTGCCGCAAGCCAAGGAAAGCTCCCCGGTGGTTTACAAAGTATTCAAAATATGTTAGGTGGTTCTCCACCACCTCCTCCTGCTGTTCTCCCACAAGAAGAGATAGATAAACAGAAGGACGCTGCAATAAGGCAACTAGCTGCAAGAGGTCAACAGATGGCATCCAAGGGTGCTGGTCCTGCACAGGTAGGTGCTCAAATGGGTCAGGTCAGGCAACCCTTCAAAGAAGGCGGTGGCCTCAGACAGATGGTGCAGCTGCCTGTACAAAAAATGCAAGAAGGTGGTACACCTATTTATCCTGAAGTAGATGTTGATTTAAAAGATATTAGAACTTTAGGTGGTATGGTTCCTGATTTTTATGACTATGCTAAAGCAGGAGCGTTAGGTGGATATGGTATGACCATACCCGGAATTACTCAAGAAGAATTAGGAGAAATGGCAGAAACTGCCTTTATTGGTGCTTCTCCTGCTGCTCTAGCTGCTGCTGCTGAAGGTGACGGAGGTGTAGCTGCAGAAGTTACACAAGCAGAGGGAGGACTGGAAGAAACACCTAGACCTAAAGCAAAGAAAACACCTGCACCTGATAAAAAGAAAAAGGGTGAGGACCTCTACAGGTCTCCAGAAGAAGCTGCCTATGCAAGCTTGATAGACTCTGATGCAGGTCAGAGAGCAGCTAAGAGATACTTTGCAGGAGAGAACGTAACACTGGCAAATATCTCTGAAGCACTGAAAGCTTACAAAGGGTTCAAGGATACAAAGCAAGCACAAAAAGAAAAAATTAATGCAGCTAACATTAAGAAAGCTGCAGCTGCCAGAGCAGCACGTACAGCTGATGCAGAACTAGCCTTGAAACAAGGTCAACTAAGGACTGAATTAGGTAAACCCGCTACTGAGAGAATCAAAGCACTCAACAGTTTACTTCAAGCAAAATCGGCTACACTTAATGATCCAGCTACTTCACAGTTTTTAACTAAGGAACAAAAAGCACAACTACAAAGAGAAGTAGCTCAATTAGAAGCACAACTTCAGCCTTTACTTGCTTTACCTAGCCCTGCATTAGAAGCACTGGCTGAAATTCAAGGTGTATCAGCTACAAAACCTTTGAGTAAGAAAGCAACGTAAATGTCTGAAATACCTACAGGAGATATCACCATTCCTACAATGGAGGGTGGTGATACCTTTGACCTAGGTAAGTATGGTCTGGCATCAGAAGATTTTCCAGAGTTAGTTGGTAAATCAGAGGCAGAGGTTATTGACTTTATCATTAAATCTTTTGAAGAACCTTCTTCTACTCCTGATCCAGAACCTGCTCCTGCGCCTGCACCTCCTCCTTCAGATGACAACTTCCTCCCTGCTCTGGCCTACGGAGCAGACACAGCACAAGCTGCTCTAGGTGCAGGTATCAAAGCTGTTGGTCAGGGTCTCAACATAGAAGGTCTAGAGGAATATGGAAGAGACCTAGAAGAAAGAAATCTAAAAGAAGCAGAAGAATCTGCTAAACAGTACAGACAAATCAGACTAGATGACGTAGACTTTGGTGAAAACGTCACTGACTTTATCATCCAAACGCTGGGAGAAACCCTACCCTCCATGGGCATAGCTGCAGGCGGTGCTGCCCTAGGTGCTGCTGCTGCAGCTGCTACTCCTGTTGCTGCTTTGACTGCCACTGCAGGAGGACTGGCAGGTGCCTTTCTCCCGTCCTCTCTGATGGGCGCAGGTGAGGTTCAGCTAAAGATGCAGAACCTTGTAGATGATTCTGACTATGAGGACCCTGCCACTGCTATCACAGGTGGTCTTATCATAGGTGCTCTGGACACTGCTGCTGCTGCTATACCTGCTCTTAAACTTTTAGGTAAAGGTTTTACTCAGAAAGCCACCTCTGAAGCACTAGAAAAGTCAGGTATTGATTTTGTTGTCTCTAAGAATGGTACAGCCACTGCAATAGATGAGCTAAAGAAAGCAGGTGGAGACTTTGCAAAAGCAGAGGCTAACATTATTGCAGGTGCCAGAGATGTCAGCAGAGGTAGACTAATAGGTTCTGGTGTAGAGGGAACAAAGCAGCTTGCCAGAGAGGGTCTAACAGAGGGAACACAAGAAGCAATCGGTAGTCTCCTTGCACAAGGCTCCACAGGAGTAGAAGATGAAGAGTTTCTTTCTTCTATTCTAGAGTCTGCTGTCAAGGGTGGCATAGCAGGGTTTGGTCCCGGTGCTGTTGTAGGTGCACTCAAGGGAGGTAAGGGAAAAAACTATGAAGATTTAAAAGAAGAAGAAAAAACAACAACAGAAGTAGAAACACCAGTTTATAGTTCTACTGAGGTCAGAGAAACAAAAGCAAACTATGAAAGAATAAAAAGAGAACAAAATAAAAGAGAAGCTTTGCTAAATGACCCAGCTGCAATGGCAGCAAGAGCAGAGGAGACGGGAGAAACAATTGAGTCTCAAACTAATATAGTACGGACTAACTATCAAAATAATATTAATACTCTAAATGAACTAGAGCAAGTTGTAAACTCTCCAGAGTTTCTAGCATCAGAGCAAGCGAGACAAGAAAAAATAGTATCTAAAGATATAAAATTTAAAGACATTACTGAAGACAAAATTGAAAATTTAGAAACTCCTGCCGTTGATATAGGAGAACTGGCAGATGTTATGAACCTGAGAAACAGAGATGATCAACAGTTCTCTGAGTCTGGTGATGGCACAGCTGCTTTTCTTAATGAGTACTCTGATCTGCAAAGAGAAGTTGTTGATTTAGACATGGAGCGTTTGACTTTAGAGCAGTCAGGAAAACCTGTAAGAGAAGGTCAATTAACTCGCTCAGTCTCAAGCATGAATCAAAGAAAAAATAAGTTAAGAGAGATGGAAAAAATTATCAACACTCCTCAGTTTCAAGCCTCTCTTAATACTACCCCTTCTTTACGAAAACAACTAGAGAATATAAAATTAGAGGCAGTGGCTAGAGAAGAAGAGTTTAGACGCGCTGCATTACCTGCTGGTGTAGTAAATGAATCTGATATTTTGTTTGAACTTACAGACCTTGACGGCACCCCTTACCGTCCTGAAGGTCCTAATTCTCCAACAGTACGATTTCAAGAAGATGCTGCTGAAGTTATAGAGTTTATAGAAAATACACCAGAACTTGCAGACCCCTTTCTTTTAGAACATCTAAAAAAACAAGTACCTTTTCTTAGAGTTAATCCTGTAAATAGAATACAACTTAGTCCTAGAAGATTTGAACCTGTAAGCATTGAATTTGATGAAGCGGTAAAGAAAGCTGCTCCTCAAACTAAGTTTGATCCTGAGACAAAGAAGAATGTGGACAATCTAATAGAAGCTGGTAATGCTCAAGGACCTAGGAGGGGTATGGATACAGAGGCTCCTCGCCCTGTAAATGTAAGGGACAACGGTCCTCAAGGTATGCTCAACCGTGTAGGTTTCTACATGAGGTTTATGTCTTCTAATAAAAGGTTAGCAGATAAATTTCCTGAACTACGCAAAATATACAACCTTGTCAAGAGGTATAATGAAAAGTGGTTCTCTATTATAACTCAGGGTATAGAAGGTAGAAGTCTTGTTCTTGCTCTACCCCGTGGAGAACTTAGGCAAAAGTACAGGAACATGAGAGTGAAAGCTGATCTGGTAAGTGTACCCATTGAGTTTCCAGAGAGTGGTGATATAGCAGCAGCAGGTGGAGTTGCACGTATAAACATACCAATGATAGAAGACCCTATAGCTGAATATGATGCACCCGGTCAAATGACAGCTGTAGAAAAAAGGAGGCTCTACCTGAAAGAAGTCATGCCCTATCAGGAGTATGACCCAGACTCTGGTAAATTAAATTTAAATTTTACTGAAGAAGAAATACAACAAGGGTTTATAGAAGAACGTGATCCTCTTGTTGTAAATGCTTTGTTCCAAGAGCAAAGAACTATTGAGTCTATGTGGGACAACCTGATAGGTAGTAGAATAGACAGCATAAAAAGAAGATTAAAGGATGCTGATGAGAAAGAAGGCAGTGTTAAAAATAGCACCCGTGCAATAGAAGCTGAAGAAGATGCTATACTAGTGGAGCGTGGTCTTACAAGAGATGATATCCTCACTGAGGTTGCAGAGTTTGATCTTTTCTTACGTGCTCTGGAGAGAGTAAACAACACACAAAAAAGAATAGCAGAAAGAAAAACACAAGACCTTAATGTTTCTAGCAAAGCTTTAGAGATCATGCCTGAAGCTATAAGTGAACTCACCTCTTCCATTCAAAACAGAAGAGAGGGTTACTTCCCACGTATCAGAGCAGGTGACTTTATCATCAGAGCATTTACAACTATCACTGACTCAGACGGTAGAAAAACTAGAAAGGTTGTCTACCGTAGAGACGTTAATACTCCGTATGCCCAGTCACTAATAGGTAGGTTCAAGCCCGGAACTAATCAAGATCAACAGGCTATGAACTTTATAAACAACAAGTACAAAGCTCCTTTGGAACAGTTTTATAAAGACAAAGGTTTAGATGTACAAATTGAGGTTGTGGCCAAGGGAGATGAAAACTACAGTGTGTTTGCTGAATCAGAGCTAATGGACATGGCTGTGCTAGAGTCCATTCTTATTCACGAAGCTAAACTAAATGAAGATTTTTCTGGTAAGACTGTGCTGTGGAGAGGCACATATGTAGATCAAGATGGTAATGTAGAATCCAAACCAATAAAAGATACTGCAGAGTTTATAAGATTCTTAGCCAAGCAAAGAAGAGAGCGTATGCAAGGTCAAGGTTTCGGAGGTTCTTTGATGCAAAGAAAGAACATTCCCGGATATCTTACAGCTGATAACGTAGAGTCTTACCATGATAATGCATGGGCGCAGTATGTTACCTCCATGGGTAGGTACGTTGCTAAGAATGGTGTTGAAGATGAAGTTAAAGCAGAGCTAGACCGTCTAGATAAACTACAGCAAAGAAAACTTCCGGGTAACTTTTGGGAAGTTGCGGATACCATGTGGAACAATACTAAATCTCCACAAGGTGCTGCCTCTGCTCTAAAAAGTATAGCCTTCTATGGTTTTCTAGGTGGTAACTTTTCCTCTTCCTTTCTTAATCTTACACAAAACTTTGTCACTGCCTCTTTGTTGTACGGAGCATACGGTAAACTTTTTCAACCCAAGGTCAGTAAAGCAGCAGCTGCAGCAGCTAGGTTGTCAATCTACTATTCTAGAAAGCAAGCGTTTCTAGAAGCAGATAGGGTCAATGTTGTACGCATACTACAACAGACAGGTGCAGCTAGAAACGCAACAGAGGCAAACGATCAGTTTAATAAACTATATGAACTACAGAAGCGCGGTGTTATTGGAAGGATCAACACTGCAGCACTAAGTCAGAACGCTGATCTTACCACAGAATATTGGAGTGACAAGCTAGGCCTTAACTCTGTAGAGAATATAGCTAGAAAGGGACTAGATGTAGAAAACGTACAAAGGTTTAAAGATTACGCAAGAACTGGTAAAAAAATAGTAGACGGTGTATATTCTACCACTGAGATTGCCAACAGAATTGCAGCTGCTTTGGCAACCTATAACACTGTAAAGGCACACGGTGAGCAGAAGCTCAAAGGTGTGACAGATGAGAAGGCTATCATCAATGCAGGGCTAGAGCCAATGGTGGAGTTTGCTGCTGAGACAGCTAGTCAAGGAGAGATAGTCAGCATAGAGGATGCCATGCAATACATGGTAGATGAAAGTCAGTTTAATCTTAGTGCTTTTAACAGACCTCGTATTGCCTTTGCGGGTGGAGGCCTAGGTGGTATCGCTCTCCAGTTTATTCCTTTTGTTACCATGATGACAGAGGTATATGCCAACGCTATTCACAGGTACGGTGGTAACAAGTACGGAACTATCAAGGGTGGTGTTCTTAGAATGACCCCTCAAGGAAGAAGAACACTTGCGTTCTTGGTTCTTACACAAGTTCTGATGGGTGGTATGTTTGGTCTTCCCTTTGCAGATGACATGAAAGAAGTTATCAAGGCCTTGGTAAGATCACCTATAGGTAAATCACTGGGTCTCCAACAATCAGATTTAGAGCTTGCCTTCTATGATATAATGACAGATCACTTTGGGCCAGAGGCTCTGTCTCTTTCAGAAGCTATTGCAAGAGGACCTATCAAAGCATGGGGAGGTGTTGATATTGCTCAACGTGTTTCTCTTTCTCCTTTCAGGACTCTTATTGAAGCTGGTACAGGGCAAGCCTCTGTTACAGAACTTTTCACTGGTCCTGCTGGTTCTTTCTTTACAAACTCCATAGGAAAATCTTATGATGCTTTTGAAAGAGGTGACCTAGGCAAAGGTATTTTAAGACTTATTCCACTGGCCATTGTTCAGAACATGATCAATGCTTGGGAGGCAGGAGAAACAGGAGTGTTTACAGGTAAAGGTAGGCTCTTGACAGACTCCTTACAGCCACATGACCTTGCTCTGATGACACTAGGTTTTTCAACTGAGAATGTTTTCTTACCTAGACAAAGATTGTACAGAGAAAAGAACTTACTTACAAAAAGTAATGCCATCAAAGATTTTTATCTTGATAAAGTTTTAAGACTTATGGTCAGGCAAAAGAATGTTGACTCATCAGAAGAGAAAGCAGAACTAGGTGCTCAGATAGAAAAACTATTTAAAGAAGTTCTTGAACATGACCTGAAACAAGAGCAGATGTCTGATATGATTGATCCCAACTTTAACATAAGGAACACTGCTCACACTCGGTATAGAGATCAAGTCTTAGGCCTAGGAAAATATACTGGTGGCCTAGAGGCACTACAGACCAGACAAAAAGAAGGGCTTGTAGACTAGTAATTTTTTTGTTTGTTAGCTTTCTCACCCCTGCTAGTGTAAGACTATGCAGGATGAACTTAGAAACAAAACAAGGCATGTCTTTGTAGGGTATGACTCCAGAGAGCATATCCCTTTCAAGGTCTGTGCTCACTCTATTGCACGGCGGTCCTCTACCCCCGTGGAGATAACACCTGTCTATCATAAGACGCTCCGTCAGGCTGGCATGTTCTACCGTGCTTGGCAAATAGATGAGGACGGGCAGTACTATGATGACGTAGACAACAGGCCTTTCTCCACAGAATTTTCCCACACCAGATTTCTAGTACCTGAGATAGCCAGAAGAAACAATCTCTCTGGGTGGGTACTCTTTTGTGATTCTGATTTTCTTTTTCTCTCTGATGTATGCGAGGTATTTGATTACTGTGATGATGACTATGCGGTTATGTGTGTTAAACATGATTACACTCCTGAAGAAACCGTCAAGATGGATGGGATGCTACAACAGAACTACAACAAGAAGCTGTGGTCATCCTTTGTCCTCTACAACTTGGACCATCCAGCAAATAATAGATTAGATGAGGTGATGGTAAACAGTGAAACAGGTGGTAACTTACATAACTTCTGCTGGCTTGACAGTGATGATCAGATTGGCAGCTTACCTCACGGTTGGAATTTTATTCCCGGTGTTAGCCATGGGATTAATGATGTTCACGCTGTGCATTTTAGTCTTGGCGGTCCTTGGTTTGATGGTTACGAAGACAGTGAGTATGCTGAAGAGTGGGAAGCAGAACTTGACCACTTTGAATTTAGCCTGAGTAGTTTTAGAAAAATAGTGGAGATATATTAGCATGAGTAAATATGATATTGTAACATCCTTTAATCCTGATGGTCTGGAACTGTACGGGAGAAATATGCTCAACTCTTTTGTTGATCACTGGGAAGAGGACATTAAACTACATGCTTGGTTCCACGATTTTGGAGAGCCAGCTTTCTATCTCAGGTTTGAAGAGTTGAACATTCCATCTCAGCGCATCAATTACTGTAACCTAAACAACGTAGAAGATATGCTGAACTACAGAGAAAAGATGGAGGTGCACAACGGCACAGAGGGTGGCCGCATTGACTACAACTGGAGACTAGATGCTATCAAGTGGTGTCACAAGGTCTACGCTCTGACAGAGACTGCCTCTGATATTCATATGCTACAGAATAAGGATTGGCTTATCTGGTTAGATGCAGATACCATAACACATTCTCCTGTGACCAAAGAGTTCCTTGATTCTGTATGCGATGAACAGTATGACGTTGTACATCTGGGGCGCACAGCTGCTGACTATAGTGAGACATCTTTTGTTGCTTTCAATCTCAAGGGTAGACCTGCTAAAGATTTCTTAGCTGATTTACGAGAGACCTATGACAACTGTGAGGTGACTGCCTTTAGAGAATGGCACGATGGCTTTATCTTTGAACGTCTGCTCAAGCTGCACCAGTACCATGGACTGAAAGCACTGAACCTGACGCCTGATGTTCCTGATCTTAATGCCTTTAGTTCCTCTGTTCTGTCAGAGAAAATGGAACACTTCAAGGGTAACCTGAAGACAAAAGATGTAAGTCTTGAACATCACAAGAGATACAAACAGATCAGTGAGATGATTCACTTCTACAAGTGTAGCAGCTTTATTGAGACTGGTACATACAATGGAGGTAGAGCCATACAGATGGCAGACGCTGCCTTTGATTACCATGACAATGTAACCTATGTAGGGTATGATCTATTTGGTACAACCACGCCAGAGATGAACGAGAAAGAGTTCAACTCCAAAGCAACCAACACTGCAGAGGCTGTGTCAGAGCGGCTGGCAGAGTATGCCATGGAGAAAGCAAAAGAGGGTAAGACTTTTGAGTTCAAGCTGGTTGAAGGTGATACCAACGAGACACTGAAAGACAAGCCTGTGGCTGATCTTGTGTTCATTGACGGTGGCCACTCCTATGAAACTGTATCACACGATTATCATCAGCTGATGCACAACAAGGTTGTTGTTCTAGATGACTACTTTAGTAAGGATGACAATGACAACTGGCCAGAGGAGAAGCACAGAGGTGTCAATAAACTCTGGACAGAGGAGATCAAGGAAAGAGAAGATGCCAATGTGTACGTCATACCTTCCAACGATCCTGTCAAGGGTGGTGGGTTTACACACCTAGGTTTGGTCCTTGATCCTGATCTGCCTAAGTTCAAGGCCAGAGTTCCTATCATTGTAACGCCCAAGGACTGCGTACCTTCTGATGATATTCAGAACAACATCAAAGCAAATCTAACAAAGATTGACAAGTGGATTGATGAGAAGTGCAGGATCAATAACGAGATTATCTTTGTTGTATCTGCTGGTCCCTCTCTGGATGTTGCTCAGATCAAAGAAGATAAAGAGATGTTGGAGGAGGGTAACAAGACTGTCAAGGTTGTCTGTGTCAAGCATTCTCTGCCTGTCCTGATGGACAACGGGCTTGTGCCTTGGGCATGTACCCTGCTTGATCCAAGACCAGTGGAGGGTGTGTCTACTCACGGCGTGGTCAGGAGCACACTCTTTGAAAGCATCAGCCCACGCACTCACTTCTGGGTAGCGTCCATGACTGATCCATCTGTGGTGGACCTGTTACAAGATAAGGGTGCTCACCTCGTTGGCTGGCACGCCTTCTCTCAAGCTGTCAAAGGAGGTATCGAAGGATCAGGACAAGATGCACTGATGATCACCGGAGGGACCAACGCTGGTCTCAGGACCATTGGCATTGGACACACCATAGGGTTCAGGCAATTCCATCTCTATGGCTTTGACATGAGCCTTGGGAAGGACCCCTCTGAAGAGGACCAGAAGGCTCTGGATGAAGAAGGTAAGCCAAAGTATCTAAATGTATCTGTGGGAGACAAGAGCTTCTGGACAACAGGAGAGCTACTGGCAGGTGCACAGGACCTAGAGAAGTTGTTTAAGACCTGTAAGGATATGGACCTAGACCTACAGTTCAAGGGCGCAGGAATGGGTCAAGAGATATGGGATATTGAAAAACCAGAACCATGGAAGGGGTATCAACAATGGGGGATGTAATTAAGTTTACAAACTCAACAGTTCTAAACCCAGATGGTAGCTTGAATGAAGAGGGCAGAGAGCAAGCGTTGCAGCATTTGAAGAAATGTGTTACTCTTCTTGAAGAAAGAGTGAAAGAAGAAAGCATTGATGGTGCTGTCCTCCTTATGTTTAAGGACGGTGATCTGGCAGAGGATGTGATGGCTGGCAACATAAAGTCAACGTCACTTCTTTTTGTCTTAGAGTATATCAAGAATGATATAATAACTGGAGCAAATAAATTTACACAGGAGATACTGGACGATGATTGAAACTATTCTTATGCACAAGGCAGAAATTATTGAAGCAGTATTAGGTGTTGTTGTGGTGGCCAGTGTAATTGTAGGTGGCACTAAGACTCCTGATCCTGACTCTTGGTTAGGCAAAGCTTACAAGGTTCTTGAGTGGGCCTCTCTCACCTTTGGTAAAGCAAAACAGACTGGAGAGAAATCAGCTGAAAAGATTGAGGTCAAGGTAGCTGAAGGTTCTACGGAAAAAGTAGATGAAGCCAAAAAATGAGCATCCACTTGATGGACCGCACCCAACTGATTGACGCCTGATGCTTTCTCTCTTTGGTAACATCATAGGATTTATTACCAAGGTTATACCTATGCTCTTTGCTTATAGAGCAGGGAAGAAGTCTGCACAGGTAGATATACTAGAGAAAGAAGCAGAGATAGTGGAGAAAGCTAATGAAGTTGAAAGAAGGATTGACCGCATTAATAGTGATGCTGTCTCTGAGCAGCTGCATAAGCGTTGGGGCCTCCCAAAGTAACTGCAGTTGGGTGAAGCCCATCCTTGTACATGAAGAGGATGTCCTCACTCCAACCACAGCCAGAACTATTCTTACCCATAATGAAACATGGGCAGAGATATGCTCTAGGTAGAGATTTTAATCTCTCTAGGTTTTAGTTCTTCTGGTAGGAAATGTTTGACTTCAATGGTCAGTAGACCGTTCTTGAACGTGGCATCTGTCACCACGTAGTGAGGTGCAAGGATAAACTTCTTACTAAAGTTTTTAGAAGAGATACCCTTGTAAGTCATGTGCTTTTCAGTTGCCTCTGAGTCTTGCTTCTCACCCTTGATGGTAAGTTCAAGGTTCTCTACAATGACAGAGATATCATCCTCTTCCCATCCAGCAAGAGCAATCTCCACCACATAGTTTTCACCGTCTTTGTATACGTTATGAGGGGGATACTTGTTATCTTCATAACTGATGTTGTTGAGAGCAGAGACTAGGTTGTTCATGCCTAGCATTCTGTCAAACATAGCAGAGGTTAATTTATTAGAGATAGATAAGTTATAGTCATTCATAGTACTACACTCCTTTTCAGCAAGTTATAAGAGACCCGACAACTCGGCATCTCAGTTAGAATGTAGAGAACCAAAAGCATTCTCTACTATATTACGAATAATACCATATCTTATATGTAAAGTCAACTAAAATCCACATCACCGCCTAATTCTTTTACTAACTTTACTAAATGTCCATGATCCATAAGTAGATTTATAAGTGCCTGTCTAGGAACTTTTACTTCTTTGGCATTCTTTCTAGCTTTGTCTGCTGCTAGATGTAGTGTATCAAAGTCCTCATCAGTTGTGTATAACTTCACCGCCTATCTCCTATGTTGTTGGCGCTCCCGGCAGGACTTGAACCTGCAACCTACAGATTAGAAGTCTGTTGCTCTATCCAGTTGAGCTACGGAAGCTTTACTTAAAGTGACAATGGATATAAGAGCGCATTCCAAGAAACAGGAAAACATTTTTCACACTCTACATCTATCAGAGATGCAACGTCTCTGGTCTCTTCCTGTACATCTAACTTAACCCTGAGAGAACACACTCTGGCAAAGGCAGCAAGACTACCTGTCCAGTACCACTCAGTAAACATACTCTGGGGGAGAACCATCCTTGCCATCTCTGGTGCTACACCTTTTCTGAGTAGGTCATCGTAAGCCCACATACACCTTCTAATTGCTTGTTCATAATTATCTAATAGAGACGGTCCTGATTTTGTAGCAGGGTTAATATCAATAACCTTATCTGAACTGCCCTGCTTCTTGTTCTCTGGCTTACCTCTCCAGTATTCTGGGAAGTAGAACTCTGGTTCATAGTCAACGTATCTCCTGCTGATCTCGTTCCAGACTAGCCCCACCTGATGTTTACCAAGTTGTCTGGCCACAAAGATAGGAGCCTTGATCCTGAACTGAAGAGAGGTGTGGGCAAAGGGTGTCCAGTGGTTGTGCTTGGCAAGGTAAGCTATCAACTTCTCATCTGATTCTTTTAGCACATCTCTGACAGGTCCAGCAGGAGTGATGTTCTCCCAGTCTGATTCCTTGTTGAAGGAAACTCTGGCAGCGTTTACCACTGAGAGGTCAGAACCCATGTGGTCTATCAGTGTGACTTCCATACCGTTCATTCTACTAAACATCCTCCGCATACAGTGTTGATTACAGCTGCACCTATAACATAGGCAACGTAGCTAGTCAATACTAAACTTATAATAATTGTTAGCCAGTCTCTCTCTTTCACTCATGCTCTCCACCGGGGTCTCCCTCTGAGTAAATTATTTTCTTACCTTTGTACCATTGATAGCGGCTTCTAGAGGGAGTATGATATTTCTTTACAAAGTTAAAACTGTTAGGACTTCTTCTGGCAGTTTCAAACGTGCTCACAGTTATGACTATGGCAGCTATAAGAACGGTGTGTGCAATAAGAGTATATCCAAAGAATAATAAATCTCCTATCATAATTGAGAATGTAATACACCACATCCAAGCAAGTGTCTGTAGAACTAGATGTCTTACCTGCAAGTCCTTTATGTTTTTCAAGGGATTTAACTCTGCGTTCATCACACCGTCCCAACAATCAAATATAAACTGCCTCATTTCAGTGACTCCGTTGCCTTTGAATCAAAACTATCTGTAAACCCAAAGTCAGAAAACTCTTTAACAGGGTTTAGATAGGTAAGAATAATATCACAGGCTTCCATTATACCTCCATCAGCGGTGTCTTTTTTGATCTGTTTTAGAAAGGCGCAGGTCAATGACTCTGCCATATCTTCTTGCATCTCAACTATATACGATGTCATTCTCTTACACTCCTACATTCTTTTTAAAACAGTTGATACTTTTAACAGGAACATCAGGTCCATACTCTAACCCAGCAAACTCTTTAAGCTCTGCTAGATTATTGTGTATGTGTTCATAACAATGTTCTATTCTTGAAAACTCTAGCACCTTACCGTGCTTAAAGTTTACCTCCAGAGCATCTTCAACAGCAGCAGGGTTCAGAAGAAACATTATAATTACTATTTTGTACATGATCTTTATGCTCCTATGTCTACAACTTCACATACACCACCAGTGCAAGCCAGTTCCTGTGATCCACTGGTTGTGTCACCCCTCTCATATCCCTGTAGCTCTGTCCAGTCAATGACAGGCGGCATCTTCTTTATCATACCACCATAGATATCTTTCTCAATGTCCTGATACGGTGCCTGCTTGTAGGAGTGATCAGAGAAAGGGAGGAAGGATATACCAGAGAGAGAATCAAAGTGCTCCCAGCACCATGAACCCACAGCTAACCACTCATGCTCCTTGACAGAGATCGTAACAGATGGCTTGTGCTCACAGTAGTTGTCAGCAATCTTGAGCCACAGTTCCAGCTGCTCAATGGCACTCATGTCATACCTGCACACAGCACCCTCTGGGCTTTTCATAGGGAAAGAGAACACAGTTACACTGTCAGGTGCAGTGAAGTCTGGCTCTGATGGCACACCCTTGTCTTTGAGGAACATGGTCAGTGGGTCCTTGTTATCACCTCTGACTGTCCTGACATAGAACGGGTTATGTCTTGCATGGATACCAGACGCTGCGTCAACAAGCTGAGACACAGTGCCAGAAGGTTTGACACAGGTGACCGCTGCACTCTGTTTGATGCCTAGCCTCTCTGCCAGCTTCTTGTTAGTCTTAACAGCCATGTTTCTCAGTTCTTGCAGTGTCTCTGGCTTGGCATTGTACACAGCAGGGCAGTCCATGATACCTGTCAGTGACACACCTAGCAGACGCTCCTCCTCTGTGGTATCCTTCCAACGCTTACGCAGGTAGCCAAAGTCTGTCAGGGTGGACTGGAATGTGCCTAGTATGGTGGCCAGCCTGATCTTTTCTTTCAGCGTAGCCACGGTGTCATCTGCTCTGCAGATAACCTCTGACAGATTACAGAACTGGTAGGGGCGTAGGATAATCTCACAGCAGGGGTTGGTGCCAAAGTCTACGTCTCCATCACGCCTACCGTTGGATGCTGCCTTCTCCTGTGCAGATGCACGGTTGAAGATGCCACGTTCTCCGCTCTTGCTCTCGTACAGGGAGAGCCACTCCTTCATAAAGATACCCATGTCAGGCTTCTCTGTGTAGCAGACAGAGTTGTTGGAGAGTGCACGTTGTTGATTATCAACCCACCAGTCTCCGCTCTTGGCCATACGCATACGCTCATCTGTAAGGTTGGAGAGTGAGATCAGAGCAGACCTTCTGACGCCTCCTACCACTACCACCTGACCGACCTTGCACATGATGTCATGGCACTCTATGGAGGTGAGCTTACGCCCCTTGGCTTTCTTGAATGTTTGAATAGTAAAGTCAAACAGTTCCTCCAGAGGTGCAGGACCAGAAGCCCTACCGCCAAACACTTTCAACCGCTCACCAGCAGGGCGTATCTTGCTGGTGTCAATCTTGGGTATACGGTTGGTATAAAGAAGAGAGATAAGATCACGCAGACCTCTGGCCCAACCTTCCTTGGAGTCAGCAACAGAGATCACATCGTCTGTGTTTTCAAACTCTTGATCAGGTATGGTGGGCAGACTATTGATATACTGACGCTCAACAGAGAAGCCTACACCTGTGCCGTTCATCAAAATGTACAGGCACTCGTCAAAAGAACGGGGTGAATCAACAGGAAGATAAGAACAGTTATACCCTGCCACGTTCTCACGCTTGAGCGCAGGACCAGCTGTCATCAGTGCTCGCATAGAACCAAGAACCTTGAGCGTGAGCATTGCACTTCTTAGCTCTTCTAGTTCTTTTCCAAAGAGATCATAGCTGTAGTTGTCACCAAGGTGGCGTACCATAAAGGACAGATACCTGTCAACTGTCTCTTCCCATGTCTCTCTCCGCTGTTCTTCGTCTAACCAGCGTGAGTACCGGGACATATGGATGAATGATTGATAGTTAGTTGGTAGAGTTATCTCTCCATTCGTCTTGGTCTGGGTCATGTTCTATAATCTCCTCTATGTCTTGGACAAAATATTCAAACTTCTTGACCGCTATCTCACAGGCACCGTCCCATATCTTTGCCACGGGTTTTCCCTCAAAGATTATGTAATCGTCACTTATGTAGAGTCTGGGTTCCATGTGGAGTGCACCTCTTGAGAAAGCAGGATGTTATCTTCTTCAGTGGTCATATCATATTCAAGCTGAAGAATCAAGTCTGCATAGTGTTTTACCTTGAGAATATCCATGGCACCTTCACCCTTGGTGCGGTGGCGGGTAATATATTTTACTATGTTACCCTCTAGGAAACCAAGCTTGTTGGCATGAATATATTCAACGGGTTGGATTCTGCACTCTTTGTAGTGCGTACCACCCACCTGACTCTCTGTAGGTTTCCTCTGAATTTTCATACTCTTTCATCTCCTCTTTAATCGTTGGATCGTGTAGAATAGCGTTGATCCTTTTTCGTATAAACGTAACTTCTTTTGTATCTATAATCTTTTTTGCATAAGATGTCAAGGCCTCTGGTTCAATTCCTGCAAGAAAACATACAGTTTCTTTATCTTCTGCCGTTACTCCTACCTCAGAGGTGAGCCATGACCTTGCCTGTTCTCTGGTCAAAGATGTATAGGTACTGTCATTTACATGATTAGGTTTAGTAGCATCCAGAAGCTGCTGAAGAATAACACAAAGGAACAGAACTCTCTCAGGAGAATGTGCTTCATGTATACCCTCATCTAGTACAGAGTCAAGAGCAAAGGAAGAACCCTCATAGCTACTTCCCCATGTCACTGGTTTGTTCTCCTACTCTTTCTACTTTTACTATGTCCTTCACTCTTTTTCTATAATATTTTTTACCTTTAATAGTTTTCATGGGTTTTTTGTTTACAAGTTGTATTAAGTTATGGCCATAATAATTATTATCTTTTCCCCAGCCTACCAAGTTATCAACTACAATTTCTTTTCCGGTGTCAAAAGTAATTTTATAAGGACCTTTACAACGAGACTTTGTAGCTTTTGTTCTGTACTCAGGATCATCCCACCTAGCTTTAGCTTTTTCACTTTGCTTCTTTACATATGCAGGGTCTTCATATGTTTCCAGAGGACAATAAAATCTAATACCGCCTACGTTCTTGTTATAGTATTCCTTTTGATCTGTTCCCTCCAGTACAGCGGTGAGCACATGGTACTTCATCTGATAGTACTGTTCATAGTAATGCAGACCACGCTTGGTCTCGTACTCTTGTATGATCTCAAACTTAAAGTTTCTCTTCCCAATCTTCTCTATGTCAGTGCACAGTTCCTTGGAAGAAGAGGTATAGACTTTCCAATTGGAAGGCTTATATCTTTTTCTGTGACGCATCTGCCAGTACTGCTTACACCCTATATACTTTCTGTGGTTCTTCTTGTTGGTAATGATGTAGACAAAACCAAAATATTTCTCTGGGTCAGGTACCCGTGTCTTATCATCTCTAAACGTCCAATGCATTTCGTTCATGTCCTCCAGTACTTTGTCATAGTCTTCACCAAACCAAACTTCATTGCAATGATAGCAGTAACCGTGGCTATCATAGTATACAAATCCATCTGATGATCCACAGAATTTACATTCTTGATAGGATAATATAATAGATTGATCAGCGCGCTGTGCCATTATACAAAGTCCTCCTCTACTCTCGGTTCTTTTGCTACATAGGTAAAGTATTCTGGACCTCTGGAGTAGTTGTACTTACGCAGGCCTGCCCCATTATTAGCATCCTTCCAACACTCCACTTTGTAGTCACAGTACTTACAATTAAAACTCAGTTTCTTATTACCTGATGGTTCTTCTATCTCTGAGTAGCACCTGTCTGGAGGATCAGTATCAGGTAGCGTATCCTTGAGGTAGGATATTCTCTCAGCTGGATCAACATTGGTAAGGGGAACCTGTAGTAGATTTAGATCACCACCACTCTTGTCAATGGAAAGGAAGTACCCTTTCTCTTTACCTAGGGCAGCACCGTAGGAACTAAGCTGATAGATATAACCAAACGGATCATCACCTCTGATGATAGAACCGTCAACAAACTTCTTGAAACCGTAGGGTGAGGCAGACTTAACATCTACTAGCTCACCGTCTATGATACAGTCAATGTGTCCCTTGACCTTCTCAACAGATACTTCTTTCTGGCAGTCCTCCACTGTGTGGCCAGCCTCTCTGGCAAGAAGGAGGACGAAAGCTTCTAGTATGTGACCAAGACAAAAACGTATTCGCTGGCTAGTTGTTAGCTTTTCTTTTTCGTAGCCGTTGAAATCATACCAGAGCTTTCGATCCTCTCTCCCCACTGCTGAGAGTCGCAGCTTACCCGTGCTGTCCCGATTAGACTCCTCAACAAAAAAGTTCTGCATTACCTCCTTTAGTTCGTCCAAAAAGATAGCAAGATTAGCCTCTTCTGGGACACTCCCCTCTTCTAAACGATAACCTATGTCATCCAGAAGAGTGCTAATCTTACTAGTCACTGACTCTACCTACAACCCATTATCTTCTGTGGCAAAGTCTTCCTCTCCAGTGTAGCCACCGTCCACTGCACTGAAGTCCTCTGATGCTCCTCCCTCGTAAGGGACAAGCTCCAACACTTGAACAGCGTCTAGGTAGAATACGCTCTTACCTTCCCACTGTCCTTGCTCCATCTCCTTGGCGCGGAACAGAACATTGACCTTGCTCCCGTTGCCAATGGCGGTGCCAGAGATATCGTTCTTCTGTGCATCTACCACTCGCGGAGCAGGGAGTGCCTTACCGTCACGGGTGAAGGCATTCTTCTTGAACTTGAAGAATGGACCACCACTGGCATGATTCTTCTTCTTACCGTCCTTGACAGATGCAGAGGGGTTCATGCCCTCAATCATCTTGACTGCCTTGGTATCCAACCCAAGGTCAAGGCACCATTCGGTATCTTCCCTAGAAGTAGTCTGATACTTCTGTGCGGGGTTGTTAGGATCAAGTTTTGCCCAGTAAGCTGTACCTTGTACAATTGGCATGGTCTCTAAGCTCCTTTCAGTTTACCCAGAATATTCTGGAATGTTTTGATGTTACAGTTCATAGCATCTTCAATGTAAGATGTCAAGCCTTTTTTATTCTTGTTCTCTTTTCTTTTTATCTCATCAATGGAAAGGTTGTGGTGCATCATGGCATCACGCTCTTTCTTTAGTGCATTGTTCTGCTCAATGAGTTCACTGTTTCTGATGTAAGACTTTTGTAACTGCTCTTGAAGATCAGCTACGTTCTTCTCAAGAATGTGGTTATCTAAAGCTACAGACATTTCTACTCCTCTGGCTCGGTAAGTTTAAATAAAACAAACGGTGGGAAACCTTCACCCGGTTCTATCAGTATGGAGGGTGAGTCCTCTTGAGTCCAAGGAGTATACCCTATGTATTCCCAAGTGTACCCTTGCTCTCGGTGCTCTGCTACTTTCTCAACAAATTCTGGATTGTCTAATCCAAAAAGCGTAGTGGTTGTTAAAAATGTTGCAATACCTATGCCAGCTGCATCCATCTATTCATCTCCTTTCTAGTGTGTCTCTGCCCAGTTGGAACCTACGTTGTACTCTCCTGTCAGTGGGCATTTTAAATTGTAGAACTCTCCTGCTTCTTTGATACTGTCTATGCCAAGAGTACCTACCATATCTGACAGGGGTTTGTCAACCTCTAATTGCCATTCATCGTGAACATTTGCAACAAAGCGAGAACCCTCTGGTAGCTTGTCGTTGAAGATGACCAAGCCACGCTTCATCACAATGGCAGCTGCACCCTGTAGCTGTGTGTTTAGTGCAGCGTGAGTGGAACGAATAAACAATCTCCTACCGTCCAGCCCCTTGATGAACCCTCGCTCTGCTGCAAGGGTCACGCGCTGGCGCTCTGTGTGAAGAGCAGGGGTGGCCTCTAGGAACTTGTCTATCAGGTCCTGCCCGTCTGCTGCTGTGCCGTCTACGATCTTTCCTATCTTGGCAGCGCCTGCACCGTAGAGGAAAGCATAGATAAATGTCTTGGCCTGTGCGCGTGAACTTAGACCTGCCCTCTCTTGGTTGGCTGTGTGTATGTCACCGGAGACAACAATCTCTGTGTACTCTGGATCGTTCATGTAGTGACAGAGCATTCTGAGTTCAATGGAACTGGCGTCTATACCCACAAGGTTCTGTTTCTTAGGGTTGCCCGGGACCCACAGTCTCCTGCACTCTGGACCATAGGGGGAGTACACAGCCGGGACCTGTGCCATATTAGGAGTGGCATGGGCCATGCGTCCTGTGATTGTGCGGAGGGTCATCACTCTCCCGTGTACCCTACCCGTCTCCGGGTTGATTGCATCTAGCCAAGAGTCCACCTGTGCTGTGCGCTTCTGTAGCATCATGTACCGTGCAATCAGTTGGGCCTCTGGCATGTCAATCTCAGAGAGAATGCTTTCATCCACCACCACATTGCCTAGGTCAGTCTTCTTCTCAGGGAGCCAGCCCATCTCCATCAACCGCTCTGCCACCTGCTTACGTGACCCCGGGTTGAAGGGGATGTACTTGGTCTTTGTCTTTAGCTGCACCTCTGTGGGTGGGAAAGTATCCTGCATCTGCTCCTTGATAGTATTGAGTTCATCGGTCAGTTCTGCCACCAGCATACAAGCGTTCTGCTCGTCCAGCTTGAAACCGTTGGACTCCTGCTCAGAGAGTATAGCCCTGACACTGTGCTCCAGTCTGATGCACCCCGGAGAGAAGGAGGACAGTTCCTTCTTCACCTGCTTGAATATCTTGACAGATATTCTGGTGTCCTGCATACAGTACTCGCCCATCTCATCAGAGTACCCCTGATAAAACTTCTCAGCGTCAATGTTTATCTTTGGATAGTTGAACCGCTGACCCCATGCCTCAATTGAGTGACCACCATCTCTGGTGGGGTTTGCAAGTTGAGAGAGAACCATGGTGTCAAGCATCTGTTCTGACTGAAAACGTACACCCCAAAGAAGATCAAGTATACGAAAGTCAAAATGAATAGCATTATGCCCAAGAACCTTATCCGCTTGTGCCGCATAATCTGCAAAGCTATCTCTTTCTCCCTCTGTGAATAGTCTAGGGGTTTGAACTTCAGTGCCATCTTGCTTGTCCTCCAGTAGTATTGTACCCACGCACCATATGCGGGAAGGGTTGAATCCATCTGTCTCTATATCCAAGAACAGTCGCTTCATTATAGTACCTCGTCAAAGTCCTCTGCCTCTGTTGCTTCTACTTCTGTATCTGTATCTGTATCAGGATCGTCTATCTGTGTCAAGCGTCCTGTTCCACGGTCATAGTGCAGGTGACAGGCTGGACCAGTGAGGCCAGAGAAGCGGTTCTTTAGCACCCGGATCAGCGTGACGTTCCTCCGGTACAGGTCAGGGTCCTGCCCGTTACGCTCTAGTCCCAGCACCATGTTACTCAGCTGACCTATGCCAGCGGTTCCGCGCAGTTCAGAGAGTGAGGTCTGCCCTCCCTCCTCGTGCGGCTTACCAGCGGGACGCTTGGAGTGAGAGACCATGCCTAGCCAGATGTCCAGTTCAATGGTCAGGGTCTTGAGCTTGGTTGCTATCTCGTCCAGTGCCTTCCGCTCATCACCTGCGCTCTGGTCACTGACAAGGATGGAGATGTGATCAAGGAAAATGTACCGACAGTCACAGGCATAGCGCATGTACTTGATGGTATCCACAATGGTGTCAATGTTGTTTGATCCAAAGGAATCAAAGAACACGTACCGTCCCGTGGCAAGGGTCTCTTGGAAGGCATCGTCCCACTCCTGTTGAGTAAACTCTGTGGTGGGCAGGTGCAGTGGCTTGCCAGCGTAGAGGCTCATCATGCCACGGGCAGCATCCTCCAGTGGCTCCTCTAGGAAGAGCAGGCCTATGTTGTCCTCTGTGTGCTGTTGTATGTGGTAGCTCAGTTCTCTGAGCACCTGTGTCTTGCCCATGCCAGAGCCAGAGGTGATGGTCCACATCTCTCCCTTACGAATGCCATAGGTCAGGTCCTGTAGTCCATCCCATGGGAGCGCAAGGCTGTCAGGTGTGGGTTGGTTAAGCAGTCGGTCCAGCAGGTCCTCGCCCCTGACAATGTTGGCAGGCGTGTACCGCTCTGCTGCAAACCAGCGCCGGGTAAAGTCAGCGGAGCGGTTCTCAATCAGGTAGTCACACGGGTCCTTGCCCTCGTCCAGTGTCACCACCTTGCTCTTGTTGGGGAAGAGCTTGGATATCTGGTTAGCTGCCTGCGTACCGCTTTCGTCACGGTCAAAACAGATGACGATCTCCTTGAAGGAGTTGAGAAAGTTGTAACTGTTCTTGCAATCCTTGAGGGCATTGCCTGCACCGTTCTTGATGGAGACAACAGGGTAGCGAGAGCCTAGCAGTTGATAGGTGGCCAGCGCATCTAGCTCACCCTCCACCACGGTGACTGCCTTGGCAGTGGAAGAGCCAAAGACATGCTGACCAAACAGCATAGCTGTCTTCCCGCTGCCCTCCCAGATGAAAGACTTGCCCCTCCCTCTGACCTTGTTGGCAATGTGCTCACCCGTGTCATTGTAGTAGGGGTAGTAGTGGTTGGTCTCCTTCCCGTCCTTCATGTTCAGCGTGACGTTGAAGAGCTTGCAAGTCTCCTTGCTAATCTTTCTATTCCTGATATCTTCAAAGGTCCCTTTGCTAAGAGAGACAGAAGAAAACAATTCCTCTGTGCTTTCTTCTTGTTCTGTTCCTTCAGTAACTCCGTACTGATCTAGCATACTTTGCATCTCCTCTGGTAGTTCTTGTTTAGAGTATCTCTTCTTCTCATTCTTACAAGCGTGAGAGAAGCAGTAACCGTGTCCGTCAGGGTAAAGTGCAAAGGCATCTGAACTGTTACCACAGGGACACGCTTGGTGTGTCACTAGTGCTTCTTCTTGGTTTGTTTCTTCTATCATTCTTTATTCCTTAGATCAAGAGTAAAAGGAAGACAAAGATAACCCATCCTATTGGTGATATTGCCATACACAAGAACTCTCTTATGGGGTGTTCATCTGGGTGATAATCATAATCATCTTTCACTAGTCACCCCCTGTAGCGTAGCTACTATCATCATTTTTTCTCCTCGTCAAGTGTTTTTTCAAGTTCTTCAATTCTTTTTTGAAGCTGGTGCTTCTCGTACCTGTCAATCACAGTACTACCCACGGTTGCGCCAGCCATTATACCAGCGCACCCGGAGAGCACAGGTGCAAGCACAAGAAGTGCCAAGATTATTTTCAATGAGTGGTCCACCATTCTGGTGTACGTGTGTAGGCCCACTTGGCAAAGTACGCCTTCTCCCCTATGTAGTAGTTACGATAGGCTTGGACCGCATCATCTAGTACCTTGTACTGATCAGGCATACACTGCGGTGGCTGGGTGTACTTGTTTCCGTAGGTGGATGACCACTTGGCCATCTTGGTCATAAGACTAGGAGGTGTCTTCAGTACCTTCCGTAGCTTGGCATCTGTCTTGTGCACCTTGTTAAACCTATGCGTGTACTCAGAGCAGAGGAATTTGAACAGGTGATAGGTCCACTCGTACTGTAGGAGTGATGCTCTGACCCACTTGGTGGAGGGGTGGTTGAGGTGAGCAGTCTTGTACATGCCTAGCTTGTCTGCCTGCTCGTCACCGTCAATGGCTCTGTGAGCAGTGCACAGCATCTGTGCTGTCTCCAGTATCATCTTGACGCAGTGCTTATCACAGTGCATCTCAGCGGCTGTCAGGGGGTCAGGGTGTAGGTAGAAGATGTTCACGGTGTTAGTCCTTTTCTGTTACTGTTGAGGTCAGGATGAAGGATACTATCTCTCTGTATTCTTCTTGTCCACACTTTTCTATGTTGATTTGTTTTATTAAATCAACCATTCTCAGAACATCAGACAGAGGTATCGACGCTTTCCACATTTTCTGGTATGCCTTTCCTTTTCCAGAATTTTTTTACCCAATGAGACTTGGCCCACGGTGACAAGCAGTACCATGTAAACGTCACGGGTCCCGTCTCCTTGTAAAATTTCCGCACCTCCCTTTCTATTTCTACTTCAAAGGGAGATAGAGTTGTTAGGCTTATCATGCGAACATTTCCAACTGTCTAGGATCAGGCGAGACTGTTTGTAGTTCCTCGTCAGGGAGACCTATCTCACCCTCTGACTCCACAAAGTTGAGGAAGTCATTGATTTCTTTTATAGAAACCTCGTGCAGAGAGTGCTCTATATCTGCTATGTCCTCCATATAATCCCACAGATCACGCGGTATTTCATCGTGGTCAGTGTAGGCGTATAGCTTCATCTCTAGGGTACTGGTACTCATTGCCTTCCTCCTCCTCTCGTATCCACCACATCTTCAATGACCCATGTGTAGTGGTCATGGAGCCAGTGCTCCCCGGTCTTGGACACAGGAGATACCTGCGTCACTGGTTCAGAGGAGAGGGAGGAGATGGGCTTCTCCACCCACTTGACCCACTTCTGGTCAGTTGCACGGCGTACCCACTCGGTACGGGGAGGGTTAGAGGGACGAATGGTGATCATGTGTATGATCCTCCTTGGTTGGGGTTGGTAGTGGTAGTAGTAGTAGTAGTAGTAGTAAACGGTAGGCAGTTTATACACTTGCCTAGGTGTCACTGTCAAGAGAGAAAGTTAGAGTTATCACAGGTGATCAAGTCCTGCCTTATCGTCAGCTATCTCCTTTATACT
>Ga0208919_1000097_pt1 | contig 60025 bp, 68 predicted proteins | sample 4_EtaG_FD_184076 | JGI IMG/M metagenome (GOLD analysis project Ga0208919, IMG submission 184076) | Marine viral communities from the Subarctic Pacific Ocean - 4_ETSP_OMZ_AT15127 metaG (SPAdes) (version 3) | ecosystem: Environmental > Aquatic > Marine > Oceanic | place: Pacific Ocean | collected... | reverse complement strand
TTGTCGAGACGCACTAGGTAGTCCATCCATGGATTGATCCAGTCAGCTTCGATAGAGGCAAGCGTTCTGAACACCACCATACAAACACCAGCGGCACTGCTTGGTATCTTGGCGTTCTTCGGATCTTGCTTGATGCTGTCAGCACTTGGTATCTGGTCAGCCAGCTTGACAAATGCCATCAAGTCCATAGCACCACGTTCACCAATAGCACCCATGAGTGCGGCAGTCGTAGTCTGGTCATCCATCAGATGCCTCGCCTTGAGTATGTCGCTTGCCGCTTCCAACGAGCGTGGTGTAATAAACGCGGCTCGGTTTTGCTTGGGATGGAAGATGTATGGATTGTCGTCTGGATCTTTGACGTCCTCGAAAGAGTAGAAGATTTGCGGGTTGTCTTTCGCAAAACCAAGTAGTGTGTGGTCGATGTCATTGTTGATCCCCCATTCAATCCATTCCATGTTTTGTGGCTTACGTATCTTGACAGGTACAACGCGGTCACATTGGTGTGGCAGTAACAAGTCACCAACACCTTCAGAACCCATGTTAGTTGTGGCATACACTATGCTGTCAGGGTGTAGTGTGTAACTGCCGATCTTACGCTCAAGCATAAAGCGTAGTAACGCGTTCTTGACCGCAGGATTAGACTTGCCAAACTCGTCAAGCATGACGATCACAGGTTTATCCAGATGCGCACCAAGTTCTTCGTTGGTGAGATACGTCACATACCCAGAGCCATCATCCATCTTGGCGATGTTTGGTATAGTGATGTCACCCAGATCTTTTGTGGTGCAATCAAAATATAACGCGGCGTAGTCTGGTCGTTCCTTGGATATCATGCCAAGCGATGACGATTTGCCACAACCCATGTGACCCTGTAAAAGTATAGTGCGTTTATGACCCACAGACAGTATAAGTTTTACTGCTTGATCAAGTCCGAGTGCATACATTGTTGTTGCTGTATTCATGATAGTCTCCATTTCATAAGTTGTTTACGCATTTGCGTAAAAGTTAAAGGCCGATAGATGGTAGTGATTTGATGACTTCATCGACAGTGCGCTTAGTCTCTGACCGCAGATGTTCGTCCTCGCGTAGTGCCTCGGCATTGACACCACGAAATGCGTCTTCAAGTTTCATACGTGCCGCAGTCATCTGGCCGTCACCATTGACGTTACACACGTTAAGAAGTTCTACCATATCAAGCACGTTGGTCACGAGCGTGTCGCGGAAGATCTTCTTGTCATCATTGTCCGAATAGTCGAGACGCTCCGACATGGCAGACAACGCTTTGTGTGTACGTTGCCACACATCATTCATTGCGTTGTTAAGCTGTGCCGAATAGTAGTCTTGATAGTGCGACTTGACTTGCTCGTTAGCCTCATTGCCAATGTCAATGCGGAAGTCACCACTGTCAGGCAATGGGATATACGACAAGCGAAACCCGAACTTTGTGCGTATGGATTCCAATGACGGATACTCGTCACGGTCAAACAAGTCACCCAGCTTTGCTGATGCTTGGGTGATCTCCCATTCGTAACCTTGTAGAAACGTGTTAACAAGTCTGTGAAACTCGTCTTGCATTTCAGTCATTGCTTGATGGTACTTGAAGTATTGAGTCGTTGGCAAAAGACGCAAGCCCATATCAGACCATGGCATTGTCATGCTGTAATGTTGGTTGCGACCATTAGCGACGAACTTCTGTATCGCAACGAGTTCTTGACAGTCAGCCATTAGCTTCTTGTGTACAGACGCAACACCCGATGCCGCGAAGTTAGCTTGGGTAACATCGTCTGATGCTTTGCGATCTTTCTTGCGTCCTGTCCATACGGAAGCTGAGAAGTCAACAAGCATTGCAGATGATCCTATGCTCGGGGCTGATACCTCAGACTTTACGGAATTGCGTAAAGTCTGGTCTTGTGTAGTAATAAGTTCCTGTGTCATATCGTTCTCTTTCTTTACGCATTTGCGTAAACTATGTGGTTGTAGTGTGCCAAAATTTAGTCGAAATTTGGCGATGATGTATACTACCACAGGTAGCGTTTTATGTCAATACGTGGTGAACAGTTATTATGAATACTTGTTTATGGGTTTTTATGGTTATCGGTGGGTAGTTTTGTAATGTTCTGTAATGTTCTGTGTGGGTGGCGTGTAACGCATTGGAAATACAAGAATGTTCTATTGTTCGTTTTGTGGAGGATTTTACTATCCGCGTTCGAGGTCGATCACGTTCAAGAACATTTGAAAACATGTCAGTGTGTCTCTAATAAAAGCTTAGTAATAAAAATAAAAAAGAACATTATACTACTACTACAAGATTAGATAAGAATAAGTATGTTCTGATAGGCAAGTATGCTCATTGCATACCATGCGTTACCACAGGCTACCACGAAAACATAATGTTCCACGCGTAGCCAAAAAAAACGAACATTACGGAACATTAGAAAGAACATTAGAACATTACGCATTTGCGTAAACATGCCACGAGGCTCAACGCTTCACTAACAACTGGTCTCACTCATTTACCAAACTTTACGCAATTCCGTAAACTTGTTATGGTGTGGGTTGTATACAGCCGAGGCGCCGCGCTCCACTAACAACTGGTCTCGTTTGTTTACAGAGGCTCGACGCTTCACTAACAACTGGCATCGCTAGATTTTGGACATAAAAAAAGGCAGGGAATAAATCCCTGCCTGATCTTTATCACGTCCACCATATCCGCACGAAAAAACAAAACAGTGTCCAGCACATCCCTGTCACTAATAATATGATGCCCATTTTTATATCGTGATCTAGATTTAACATACCAAAACAAAACACCACAATGCCTATCGCTATACCACACCATAACGCGTCACTCATAACACGTTTTTGATGCCTTGCATTTTTCTCTGCTAATTTCTTAACACGCCATTCTGTCACTGATTCTCTCATAACTTGTTACCTTCCATAAAAGAAAACCAGCCCAGCGTGATTACTGGGCTGGCATAGTGTGTTATTTTCTGGTTTGTTTTGCCATTTTCATACCGGCTTTAACTTCGTCAGCGGCCGCTTGTAATGCCGCTTGAATCTTAATCCGGTTTGGCATATCCAGATCTTTTATGATCCAGCCAAGATCTCTGTTAACGTCTTTTGATATACGTTCGATAGTAGGCGCGACTTTGTTCGGTGCCTTGCCTTTTTTACCGTCGTCTTTACGTTTATCAAACCCTTCAGCTTTCCGCTTGTATTCGCCGAACGCCCTACCAACTTTTTCTTGTGCAGACGTCAGATCGGCCTGCATGGCATCAGCGACTGGCTTGCTGGCTTTGCGCTTTACCTTTTTAAATGCCAAACCTTTCGCTTCAGACTGATACAGCAAATACCATTTCCGCATAGACGTAGTTAACAGCAATTCTGCCTTGCCAGTCTTTTGACGTTTTGCCTTTTTATGCTTGGCAATGTCTACCAAGAAATCTCGGTAATCCTGATCCGACATTGATCCGCCTTTACTAGGCGCGGTGAATGTCAATGGCGTCCAATTGCCTTCATTGTAAGCAATGAAAAGATCATCCGTTGCAGCTTCCGCTTTGTTGTCAGTACGAATAAATGAAACGTCTGGGCGTTTTACGTTTGAAATAGACATGATGTCTAAACCTTTCTGTAATGTTTACGCAATTGCGTAAACTATGAATGAAACAGCAACCATTGCCGCTCCGATGGTTATAATATGGCACACTGTGACGCGTTTTGATATAGATGCATTGTATAACGTGTCATATTGTGCGTTTTTCTGCTATCCGATGCCCTACCCTGCCCCTATGACCGCATTATCTGACACAGCATACACACTCCTATATATTACTAATTTTCTCAAATAAATCGGTTTTCCCTGAGTTCGACCCCCCACCCCCCTTCACACAGGAACACCCCCCGGTAGGAGTCCCAACCTACTTGCATAAAAAATAATTTTACTATATAGATTGATACGAACGGTTAATAACCTGCGAAAAAACATGAGTATATTAGTGGAACCAGAGCTAGGTGTGGCAATTCCTGAAGAGTTACCACCTATGGATTTGAAGCAACGTACTGACGCGGCATCAGAAACCGCCAAGGAACTCGCTGACCATGGCGTAGACCTAGAGCCTACCAAAGAAGATGAGGATATCGCTGCTAAATTGGTTACGGCATATGCTGATAACCCTGACAACACGTCTAAAAAAGTTACCACAAAGCGTGCAGCGACACTTACTCCGGCATCTCTAGTGCTTACAAACAACATTTTGCAGGAATTTGGCCATTCAGTAGTCGAGAGTGCGTTACAAGTACGACACTTGGTGACTAACAAGCTCATAGATGAGACAGAAAATCCAGATCCAAGGGTGCGGATACGTGCTTTGGAGCTACTGGGTAAGATTTCTGACGTTGGATTGTTTGCAGAGAAGTCCGAAGTGACCATTACACACCAGTCCACCGATGATTTACGAGCTAAATTACGGGAAAAACTACAAAAGCTGAGTACATCAGAAGAAAGAATACAAGAAGCCATAGTAATAGATGGCGAAGTTCTGGATGTTGACGCTGAATTGGGACTGGAGAACGAGGAATGAAGAGTTTTTTACTGGTTGTAAGTATTTGGGGATTCACAGCAGAGAATGAATGGGTATATGTGGGTAATAATATAGTTTTAGACATGCTTATGCCCATAGAAAAATGCGATGCCATGGCTAAAAACTGGGTTTGGCGCGAAAGTAACGAATATTATAAGTTAGTTGTACATTGCGAAGAAGCAATACTACCCGCAGAGCCTGAATCGAAGAAAGAGACATCATTGTGACATCTGCGTTAGCTGTAGATTTTACTGAAGATGAGGTTCAGCAGATGCTGGACAACCTAGATCAGTATACTGTAGACGAAATTGTAGAGATTGATAAGTTAGTCGATGAGTTGGACTCTAGAAGGGTTAATAAGGCGGCGTATGACGACCTGATTGAGTTTTGTAAGCGTATGCAGCCTGATTATATCGTCGGTAAGCACCATAGGATGCTTGCAGACATGCTTATGGACATTGCAGAGGGTAAAAAAGACAGAATATGCGTTAATATACCTCCCAGACACGGTAAATCGCAGCTTGTTTCTATATTTTTCCCTGCTTGGTTCTTAGGGCGTAACCCGAACAAGAAGGTTATGATGGTGTCACACACCACTGATCTGGCGGTAGACTTTGGACGTAAGGTTCGTAACCTGATATCTACTGATGAGTATAATTCTATATTTCCTACTGTTAAGCTGGCTATAGATTCAAAGTCTGCAGGACGATGGAATACTAATTCAGGAGGTGAGTATTATGCGTGTGGTATTGGCTCCTCTATTGCTGGTCGTGGTGCTGACCTCCTGCTCGTTGACGATCCCCATTCCGAACAAGATGTCATTAACGGAAACTTTGAAGTATTTGAAAAAGCATATGAGTGGTTCACCTTCGGAGCGCGGACACGACTGATGCCGGGAGGCCGTGTGGCTATCATACAGACACGTTGGCATATGGATGACCTGACTGGGCGTGTGACCAGAGACATGGGGCAGAACGAACGAGCTGATCAGTATGAGATCATGGAGTTTCCTGCTATACTGGATACCGTAAACAAGAAAACACAAAAATCAGAGCAGAAACCACTGTGGCCTGAGTTCTTTGACCTTAACGCGTTACTACGCACAAAGGCATCTATGCCAGCATTTCAGTGGAACGCCCAGTATCAGCAGGAACCTACGGCAGAAGAAGCCTCACTGGTCAAACGTGAGTGGTGGAGTATATGGAAAGAAGAGCAGCCGCCCGAGTGTGAATACGTAATCATGTCTCTAGATGCGGCAGCAGAAACACACAATCGTGCTGATTACACAGCATTGACGACATGGGGTGTGTTTTTGAATGAAGAAGAGGACAACTATAATATTATATTGCTAAACAGCATAAAGAGGCGTATGGAGTTCCCAGAACTCAAAGAACTTGCTATGGAAGAATACGAAGAGTGGGACCCAGACGCGTTCATCGTTGAGAAGAAAAGTTCTGGCACGGCTCTGTATCAGGAGATGCGTAGGTCTGGATTACCCGTACAAGAATATACCCCACACAGAGGTTCAGGAGATAAGTTGGCTCGTTTAAACTCTGTATCAGATATTGTGGCATCTGGACTCTGCTGGGTTCCAGAGACTCGTTGGGCTGAAGAAGTGGTAGAAGAGATTGCAGGATTTCCGTTTATGAGTCATGATGACTTGGTTGATGCAACTGTTATGGCTCTCATGAGGTTTCGTCAGGGAGGCTTTATACGTCTGCCTAGTGACGAGCCAGAAGAGCAACGGTACTTTAAGCGTCGTAGTAGCGGATATTATTAGGGGTCAATATCATGGCAGTTGAAAAAGGACTATACCAAGCTCCAATGGGTATAGATGAAGATTTACCAGAAGGTGCTATGCCATCTGCGGATCTGGAGATTGAGATCGTAAATCCTGAGATGGTGACTCTGGATGATGGTAGCGTTGAGATAACAATAATTCCGGGTAGTGAATCTGGAGATGTACCGTTCGATGGTAATCTGGCAGAAGCTATGGAAGATAACGACCTAGCGTCTTTATCTGACGAACTTGTTGGTCTGATAGATTCTGACATGGACAGCCGCACTGAGTGGGCGGATACATTCGTTAAAGGTCTTGATGTATTAGGATTCAAGTATGAAGAGCGTACTGATCCTTGGGAAGGCGCCTGTGGAGTTTACTCTACAGTGTTGGCAGAAGCAGCCATAAGATTCCAAGCAGAGACTATGAGTGAGACGTTTCCTGCCATGGGGCCGGTGAAGACCAAGATTCTTGGCGAAGAGACAAAAGAGAAGACTGAATCTGCTGCCCGTGTCAAAGCTGACATGAACTACGAGTTGACAGAGAACATGATTGAGTATCGTCCAGAGCATGAGCGCCTGCTCTACAGCCTTGGACTGGCAGGTTCCGCGTTTAAGAAAGTTTATCACGACCCTAATATAGGACGACAGGTCGCTTTGTTTATACCTGCAGAGGATTGCATTGTCCCCTACAGTGCATCTCACATTGAGACTGCAGAGCGTGTTACTCACGTCATGCGTAAGACAAAAAATGAACTTAAGAAATTACAGGTTAGCAGATTTTACCGTGATATAGAACTAAGCGATCCGCAACCATACCACTCTGACATTGAGATACGTAAAGCTGAAGAGGGTGGTTATTCTCTTACCGATGATGACAGATATGCGCTGTATGAAATACATGCTGATCTTGTGATTGAGGGGTTTGATGATTCAGACGATGAGATTGCAAAACCTTACGTTGTGACTCTGGAACGTGGTTCAGGTGAGATTCTGTCTATATACAGAAACTGGAACTCTGAAGACACACTTATGCTAAAGCGCCAACACTTCGTACATTATGCCTATGTACCGGGTTTTGGTTTTTATGGACTCGGACTTATCCATATTATCGGTGGGTATGCACGAGCAGGAACCTCCTTGATACGCCAACTTGTCGATGCCGGTACGCTCGCTAATTTGCCCGGTGGATTAAAGTCCCGTGGGCTGCGTATCAAGGGGGATGACACTCCAATTGAACCGGGTGAGTTCAAGGATGTTGATGTACCGTCAGGTAGTATACGCGACAATATTATGCCGCTACCTTACAAAGAACCATCACAGACACTTCTGGCATTGCTGGATAAAATCACTAACGAAGGCCGCAGACTGGGCGCGATCAGTGACATGAACATATCGGACATGTCGGCTAACGCACCGGTAGGCACAACGCTGGCGCTTTTGGAGCGTACACTAAAGCCTATGGCTGCAGTACAAGCCCGTGTTCATTACGCCATGAAGCAGGAGTTTAAACTCCTTAAAGCTTTAATGGCAGAATACGCGTCAGCCGAGTATTCGTATCAGCCTGCACGGGGAGAGGTATCTGCTCGTCAGACTGATTATATGATGGTGGATGTAATTCCTGTTAGTGACCCTAACAGTTCTACCATGGCACAGCGTGTGGTGCAGTATCAGGCTGTATTACAGATGTCGTCACAGGCTCCGCAGATATATGACCTGCCACAATTACACAGGCAGATGATTGAAGTTCTTGGAGTAAAGAACGCAGATAAACTTGTTCCACTTAAGGAAGACCTGAAACCGGCAGATCCTGTTAGCGAGAATATGAACGCGTTGATCGGTAAGCCGATGAAAGCATTTATCTACCAAGATCATGATGCTCACATTGGCGCACACATGTCGTTTATGCAAGATCCACAAGTTGCTCAGATGATTGGACAGAATCCACAAGCGCAACAGATAATGATGGCATTACAGGCTCACATTGCAGAGCATCTAGGGTTCAAGTATCGCAAACAGATAGAAGAAAAGCTTGGCGCACCACTACCAGCACCAAACGAAGAGCTTCCAGAAGATGTAGAAATACAGCTTGCACGCGTTGTTGCAGAGGCTGGCAAACAACTTACACAGGCAAATCAACAGCAAGCGGCTCAACAGGCTGCACAACAACAAGCGCAAGACCCTGTGTTCCAGCTCCAACAACAGGAAATGCAGATCAAAGGAGCAGAAGTGCAGCGTAAAACACAGAAAGATGCTGCGGATATACAACTCAGACAGGAAGATATGAAACGCAAACTCACTAAAGATATGGCAGATGCACAGCTTAAAGAGCGAGAGTTGGAGCTTGATAAACTAGAGATTGGTATTGACGCTAAAAAAGCTGGCGTAAAGATGCAGGCTGAAAAAAGAAGAGATAAAGATAAAACCAACTTGGAAGCATCTAAAATAATTACACAACTTAAAAGAGACTAACTATGGCTAAAACCGTCTTTGACGTGCTTATTGAAAAACTAGATGAAGATAAATCTACAGCATTACAGTTTCTTGGAGGGGGCGGAGCCAAAGACTTCCCTCAGTACAAGGAGATAACGGGCATGATACGGGGTCTAGATGCCTGCAAAAATTATGTAACAGACCTCTCGCGCAATTATATGGAAGATGATGATGACTGAAGCAGTTAAAAAAATTACTCCTGACGAAGATTGGGACGCACAACTACCTAAACCTTGTGGCTATCGTTTATTGATAGCACTGCCTGATATAAGTGATTATTACGAGGGTAGCACTCTCTTAAAAACTGACAGTGAAAAACACAAAGAATACATCATGTCTATTATGGGTGTAGTCATTGATATGGGTGATGCCGCCTATAGCGACAAAGAGCGATTCCCTACAGGCGCATGGTGTAAGGTTGGTGACTATGTGATGTTCCGTATGAATACTGGCACTCGTTTTAAGGTCAACGGCAAAGAGTTTCGTTTGATGAACGACGATTCTATAGAAGCGGTCATTCCTGACCCTCGTGGAATTTGCAAAGTTTAGGAGTTAATAATGGCGTTTCAAAAAGTTGAGTATGAGTTTCCTGATGAAAAAGGTACAAAACCAGAAATAGAAGTGGAGAGTTCAGATGCAATTGAAGTTGATGTTTCTGGTAAAGCAGCTAAGAAGTCTGACCCAGAACCTGCGAGTGCAGATAATAATAATGATGACCAACTTGAGATTGAAGTCGTTAATGATACTCCAGAAGCTGATAGAAACCGCAAAGCTTCTGAGCCGCCAGCTGATGTCACTGATGAAGAACTTGATGAATACTCTGATAAAGTTCGCAACAGAATTAAGCACTTCAGTAAAGGCTACCATGATGAACGTCGTGAAAAAGAAAAAGCACAGCGCGAAAGACAAGAGTTAGAATCACTTGCTCAACGCCTTGTTGATGAAAACAAAGAATTAAAAGGCACGGTTGGTAAAAATCAGTCAACCATGCTTGATCAAGCTAAAAAATCTGTTGAGGCTGAAATAAATGCTGCTAAAGCAGGTTATAAGGAAGCATATGAGTCTGGTGACGCAGAAGCAGTCGTGGAAGCACAAGAAAAGCTAACCGCTGTTAAGATTAAAGCTGATAGGATAAATAATTTCAAACTTCCGGCTTTACAGGAAGAAGAAACTCCTGTTAATGTGTTACCAGAACCCACCCAACCGGTGGCAGATCCAAAAGCTACAGAGTGGGCATCGTCCAATCCGTGGTTTGGATCTGACGATGAAATGACAAGTTTCGCCATGGGTGTGCATAATAAACTAGCTAAAGATAACGTTGTTATCGGAAGCGACGACTACTACGAGAAGTTAAACGCTCGTATGCGCCAAGTGTTCCCAGATAATTTTGAGGACACTACAGAGGAAGTAGAGGTTGAGAAGCCGAAACAAGCTAATGTGGTTGCTCCCGCAACGCGGAGCGTAGCACCTAAAAAGGTCAAACTAACGCAAACACAAGTAGCTATAGCTAAACGACTTGGAGTTCCCTTAGAATTATACGCCCAAAAGGTTGCAGAAGAAATGAGGAAAAACTAATGGCTGAAAACCGTATAGAACGTGAACAGACCACTCGTGAAAAAACGACCCGTACTAGAGCTTGGCAAAGGCCAGAGACCTTGCCCTCACCGAATCCCGAGCCGGGTTACGCATTTCGCTGGATTAGAGTCGCCACGCAGGGGCAAACTGACGCCACTAATGTTTCTTCAAAATTTCGTGAAGGTTGGGAGCCTGTAAAAGCTTCAGATCACCCCGAAATTACAGTAGTTACTATTGAGAACGAAAAGTTCAAAGATAATGTTGTAATTGGTGGTCTTATTCTTTGTAAAGCTCCAGAAGAACTTATTGCAGAACGCACGGCGTATTACGAACAACAAACGCAAGGCCAGATGCAGTCAGTTGACAACAACCTTATGAGAGAAAACGATCCTCGGATGCCGCTCTTTCATGAGCGTAAAACAAAAGTTACTTTTGGCTCGGGGGGTTAATTTAAAAACCTTTGTTATCTGGAGACAAATAGATGGCATATCCTACCATTGATGCCCCATATGGCCTCCGCCCAATCGGAATGATTGGTGGTCATAGCTATGCGGGTTCTACACGTAAGATCCCCATCGCTTCAAACTACAGCACAGCCCTTTTCTATGGAGATGTGGTGCAGTATAAGAACGATGGAACCATCATTATCACCACATTGCAGAACAATACTTCTGTAGTGGCCGGTGTTATTGGTGTGTTTATGGGTGTAAGTTACACTGATCCTAATACGAACCAGTTGACATTTCGCCAAAGCTATCCCGGCAGCATAGTAGCCGACGATATTGAGGCATATGTATGTGACGACCCTAATGTACTGTTTAAAGTAGTAAACTGTACAGGTGCCACTGCTGATGGCGCTTCTTCAGGACTGCTTCCTGCGTTTGTAAGCCGTGCTAATGCAATCTCCTGTAATGCGGAGCTTGTGCTTAACACTGGTGTAACAGCGTCAGGTAACAGTCGTATGGGTGTATTTATTAACAATGTAGCAACAATCCTGCCTATCACCGTTGTTGATGTCGTTCCTGACACCAAGAATAGTGACGGTAATTTTGTTGAGTTTATTGTTAAACTTACACAGGGTTATCAACGTTATCAGCAAACCGCTGGCGTATAAGGAGGAGTAGATAATGGCTATTTCACGCGCACAACTACTTAAAGAACTCCTTCCCGGCCTGAACGCTTTGTTCGGATTGGAGTACGCAAAGTACGGTGAAGAACACGCAGAGATCTTTGAATCAGAGACTTCTGATAGATCTTTTGAAGAGGAGACCAAATTATCGGGCTTCTCAGCAGCACCAGTCAAAAACGAAGGCTCTGCCATCGAATATGACAATGCACAAGAGGCGTTCACCGCTCGCTATTCACACGAAACAGTTGCAATGGGCTTTTCAATTACTGAAGAGGCTATTGAAGATAACCTGTATGACTCACTGTCATCTCGTTATACTAAAGCACTGGCTCGTGCGATGGCATACACAAAACAAGTTAAGGCAGCAACTATCCTGAATAATGCTTTTGCTGCTGGCACTACATATGGAGATGGTAAGTCTCTGTGTGCTACTGACCATCCACTTGTAAATGGTGGTACAAACTCTAATGAGCCTGCAGTTGCAGCTGACCTTAACGAGACTTCTCTTGAAGCCGCCGTTATTCAGATCGCTGGTTGGACTGACGAGCGCGGTTTGCTGATTGCTGCTAGACCACGCAAGTTAGTTATTCCACCGAATCTACAGTTTGTGGCAACTCGTTTGTTAGAAACTGAAGGACGTGTAGGTACAGCGGATAACGACCTTAATGCACTTCGCAATAATGGTTCTATCCCAGAAGGCTATGTAATCAATCACTACTTGACTGATACAGACGCTTTCTTCCTTATGACTGACGTTCCAAACGGCCTCAAGCACTTCACACGTAGTCCAATGACTACCGCTATGGATGCTGACTTTAGCACTGGCAACAGCCGGTACAAAGCCCGTGAGCGTTACTCGTTCGGTGTATCTGACCCGTTGGGTATCTTCGGTTCACCCGGAGCATAACTGGATTAGAGGGGGGTGGCTTGCTACTCCCCTCTTTTTACTATACGATGAATTATTCCTGACAGCCGCATCCTGTGGCTGACACTAGCCACGACAGGAGATTGACATGGCTAATACTACCTTTAACGGTGCAGTACGCTCCGAAAATGGATTTAAAGTTGTAACTAAGAGTTCTACTCTAGGAACTTTTACAGAACAGTTAAATGCTACTAGCGGAGGCGTTCTTGAAGTTCAAAAAGTCGCTACATCTGGTAGAGACAACATCGTTGCAGCAGGAACAACAGTTGGCGCAAACAATGCCAGCTTAGGCACAGCAGCCACAATCTTTAACATCACACCAAACGCACACGGTTCCGGTATTGCAGATGCCGCTATAAATACATTTATTACTAAGATTGGTGGCGACATCACAACAACAATTCTTGTTGATCTACATGGTGGACTAGCATCAGGTGGTGCCGCTAATGATGTCATAGGAACAGATGGTGGCGCAGCAAATGCCTATATTGCAGAGCTAACATCAGCAGTAAATGGTATCCCTTATCTAATAGAGTTTGCCTGTTTAGAAGTCCCAACAGGTGGAGATCCAGACATAAATCTAGTTTGTTCAGCAACAGGAACTACTGCAGAAAACGCTGGTACAACAAGTGGTACTGTTCTACTTAATAATGGTGATTTGACACTTGGCTTTTACGCAGAAGCAGATGGTGGTTCAACTTTAGCTGCTTTAAGTAAAAAGTTTTTGTATCTGACTTGTGGTGATGCAACAGACGCGGCATATACTGCCGGTAAGTTGGTTATTAAAATCCACGGTGCAGCTTTTGATTATGCTAATGGCTAATATTAACAGAGAGGGGATTACCCCTCTCCTTTCTTGAAGGAGATTAATATGAGTCATAGCTCAGATATAAAAGCTAAATTCATCAGCGATGAAAACGCATCAGATCCAGATCGTTTGGTTACAGCCGCTAGACCTGATACTAGCGCGACTATGGCGGAAACCACGTTCGCTGGAGGCGGTGCTAGAAATGTCACTGTAACCACGGCTGGTACAGGGGATAATGCAAAGACCTGTACAATAACTGGTACAGATGTTTTTGGTAATGCCATGACAGAAGTTATAACTTCTACTGGTAGTGCAGCTACTGTTGCGGGTGAAAAGTTGTTTTTAACAGTAAGTGCCGTAGAATGTTCCGCTAAGTATGCAGCGAACATCACGGTAGGATCAGGCGATCTTTGCGCCGAAGCTATCAACGGAAGTAACAGAATCAGACTCAAAGGGTTTTCTATAGTATCTGGTGGCACAGCAGGGACAGTGGAGTTTATTAATAATACTCCAGAGAACGGATCTGCAGTGTTTAAGTCCCGCACTATCGGAACTGATAACACCACATTAGACAGAACTATACCGGCAGACGGTGTTTTGTTTGAAGATGGTATGTCAGTTAAATACACGATAGCCACTATAGACATGATGACTTTTTTCCATGGCTAGGCGAAAAGGCACAATGAAGGGCCACACCATTGGTGGAGGACATAAGCGTCCTACTAAGTCTGGTGCTGGGATGACTAAAAAAGGTGTTGCTAAATACCGTAAAGACAACCCCGGCAGCAAACTAAAGACCGCTGTAACAGGCAAAGTAAAAGCTGGTAGTAAAGCTGCTAAACGGCGTAAATCATACTGCGCTCGTTCTGCAGGTCAGATGAAACAATTTCCAAAGGCAGCTAAGAATCCTAATAGTAGGTTGCGTCAGGCAAGACGGAGATGGAAATGTTAGGACAACAGTTTATAACAGGCACTCTTTTCGTCGCTTTTGTAGGCGTATGCGTAGCTGGGCTTACATGGATATCCTCTACTCTAATAGAAGTAGATAAGAATATAGCTATCATGGCTGTAAAGACTGACGCTAATAGTCAAAAAATAGATGAATTGCATACTATGTTAAAACCCATGTGGGAAGATTTCACAGGTAGACAATACGAGGAGAATCTTGCATGGAGCAAAACCGAAAGATGATAAATGCCATACTTACAATCAAATATACCACACTTCAATGCGTGGGTTCGGAGAGAGTACACTAAGAATCTAGAGGAATATCATGGTGAATTTTTACATGCTATGGTGGTTGCCGTGACTACGATGCCCAACCGTACTCTTAGTTTTCAAGTCATATTCACAGGATGTGAGTCTGATGATACTGACGACCCTAACGTACATGGCGGCGCTATGTGGGCTAGGATGCCTCTGACAGCGCTTGTAGCTGATGTACCCTATGAAGAGTGGCCTACAGAGTTACCACCCTATCTAGCGCAACCTTGGGACTGTATGTCTCATTATCATTCAGTCTATAAGATTGAACGCGCATCTCCTGCACCTTGGATAGCCAAGGTAGATGGTGAATTTTATCCTGCTAAATATTACTTTACTGTTGATTATACAGATAGCGAAGTAGCAGACCACCCAGCACAACACAAACAAAGCCATGTGCTAGAGTTGTTAGATGCTGGTGAGTTGACAGGTAACATAGTAGCGTTACCAAATAATCGGGTGCGCGTTACGCATCCTGCATGGTTTGAAACAGGGCAAGGCGCTCCAGACTTCAGACCGAACCAGCATACTTACAATTCAAAAGAAGATGTGGGTTATGTTTGGGATACCGAGCGTGTGTTTAACAACTTGTATAAGGAAGAAGAAAATGGCTAGAGAAGATGCAATGGACGGTGGACTGCCTAGAATGCCTAGAAACAAAAAGAAATTAGGAATGTCACCCGGTGCAATGAGTGGGAGACGTTCAGGTATGTCACCCGGTGCAATGAGCGGCCCAAGAAAAAAGACAGGCCCAGCCAAAACTATTGCAGAGGCAAAACGGCGTGGACTTAGCACTTTTACCGATAAATCAGGTAAGAAAAAAGCTGCGGTAACAGCAGAAGAGTTGAAGAAATCAGGTTTGTCCTTGCGTGATTATCTTAACAAGCAACAGGGTAAGACTCGTGCAGGACCAAAGGCTCCTACGGTTACGCCAAAGCCGAAGCCTACAAAACCTGCAGCTAAAAAAGTAATGCCTAATCAAAAAGGTATTACTGCTCCAAAGCCAAAAGCTGGAAGCACTCCAATGATTCCTCTAGGTTCGTCTGGTAGGCGTATAGTTGATGAGGATAGAAAAAAGAGAGCCGCCGCAAAAACAGCCACGAATGTAGGTTCGGGCAGAACTGGCACTGGTGGCAAAGGAACTCCTTACATGGGTATGGGTATGAAAGCCGGTGGCATGAAAAAAGGCTATTCCATGGGTGGCATGAAGAAAAAAGGTATGGCTGCTGGAGGTCTAAACGCTGCTATCAAAATGGTAGACAAACAGAAAAAAGGTATGGCTGCTGGTGGTATGAAGAAAAAAGGCTTTTCCATGGGTGGCATGAAGAAAAAAGGCATGGCTATGGGTGGCATGAAAAAAAGCATGAAAAAAGGTGGTAAGATTCGCGGAGCAGGTATTGAGAGAAAAGGACTGCGGAAAGCGAAGTACATCTAATGCGAAGAAAGAAAGACCCAAGAGTAGGTACAGGCAAAAAGCCAAAAGGTAGTGGTCGCAGGCTTTATACTGATGAGAATCCCAAGGATACCGTGGGTATAAAGTTTGCTACTCCTGCTGACGCTAGAGCTACTGTGGCAAAGGTAAAGAAAGTAAGTAAGCCTTTTGCCAGAAAGATACAGATACTTACTGTTGGTGAACAAAGAGCCAAAGTCATGGGTAAGACCGAAGTTGCAAAGATATTTCGGCAAGGTAAAGAAAGCATAAGGAGGGCTAGAAAAAATGCCTAAAGACGCTTGTTATCACAAAGTAAAAGCTCGCTATAGAGTATTTCCAAGCGCTTATGCTTCAGGTGCTATTGCGAAATGTAGAAAGGTCGGCGCAGCTAACTACGGCAAAGGCAGCAAAAAGAAGAAAGCCACTGGGGGCGTTGTAAATTTTGACAATGGTGGTCTAGCTAGACGTAAAAGAAAGAGACCTGCCAGCAACGGTAACATAGCTAGAGGTTGTGGAATAGTTAGCCGTCGTAAAGTTACAAAGTACGTGTGAGTTATTTATGGCAGTCAGGAAAACAAAAAGTGGTCTAGCCTTAAAGCGCTGGTTTAAGGAGGATTGGAAAGATGTATCCACTGGCAAGGCGTGTGGCAGAAAGAAGGGCGAAAAGCGCGGAACTCCTTATTGCCGTCCTTCCAAGCGTATTTCTTCAAAAACTCCTAAAACTACTGGAGAAATGACAGCCGCTCAAAAACGTAGTAGGGTTGCACAGAAGAAGAGAATTGGACAACCGGCGGGTAAACCAAGACGTGTAAAGTCGTTAAGAAGGAAAAAGTAAATGGCTACATCAGGCACCACCGCATTTGATATGGATTTCACTGAAATTGCGGAAGAAGCGTGGGAGCGTGCCGGTCGTGAAATGCGGTCAGGTTATGACCTTCGTACAGCTCGTAGATCCATGAACCTGATGACTATTGAGTGGCAGAACCGTGGTATCAATATGTGGACTATTGATAGCGGTACGATATCCGTCACTGCAGGAACAGCTCAATATAGTTTACCTGCAGACACTATAGACCTGTTAGATCAAGTTATACGCACAAATGCAGGCAATACAGCCACACAGTCTGATCTCACCATAAGTCGTATTGGTGTTAGTACTTACGCCTCTATCCCTAACAAGTTAACAACCGGTAGACCAATACAGGTGTTTGTAGAAAGATTAGCTACGCCCAGAGTAAACCTATGGCCTGTGCCTGATCAGGCATATACGTTTGTGTATTTTAGGATGAGAAGGATAGAAGACGCTGGTAGCGGTGTTGAAACAGCAGACGTGGTATTCAGATTCTTACCTTGTTTAGTTGCTGGTTTGGCGTATCACATAGCCATGAAAACACCAGAGCTGGCTGATAGGGTCGCTATGTTAAAAGCAGCTTATGATGAACAATATACTTTAGCTGCAGGTGAAGATAGAGAGAAGACTTCTGAACGATACATACCGAGAGTTGCTAGGATTTAATTATGTCTAATAGGTTCGCATCCATAAAAAGAGCTATCGCAGAGTGTGATATATGTGGATTTAGATATAAATTACGTGATTTGCGTAATATAATAAGAAAAGGTAATAATACTAACTTAAAGGCATGTCCTTATTGTTTTGATTACGATCATCCACAATTAAAGCTAGGTATGTTTCCAGTGGATGATCCACAAGCAATACGAGATCCTAGACCAGATTTTGTAGGTTATGCAGAAAGTAGAGCGTTAAGATACTCAGGGTCTTTGGATAACAAACTAGAGTTTGTAATGAACGCATCTCTAGGTTCAGTAACAGTAACAACTTCTTAGGTAAAACAATGGCAATGACGAGGGCAAACATGAGCAAGCAAACAAGTACAGGCGGATTTCCTGATCTTACTGGGGATAACAAGGTCACACAAGCTGACATTCTCAAAGGTCGTGGAGTGCCGGGGTTTAAAGCAGGCAAAATGGTACGGTCAAAAGGTGCAGCTAAAGGCGGCATCAAAATACGTGGCGCAGGTGCAGCAACCAAAGGTTTTATGGCTCGCGGTCCTATGGGGTAAATTATGAATTATACTAGTTTAAAGGCAAATGTTGAGGATATATGTGAACAGACGTTTACAGCGGATCAACACGCCTTGTTTGCACAGCAAGCGGAACAGATGATCTATAACACTGTTGAGTTACCAGCTATGCGTAATGTGGATAGCGGCCCTTTGACTGCTACTAACAAGCATTACACTACGCCAGATGGTTATCTGTACACTTACAGTCTTGCTGTAATTAGCAGTAGCACCACAACTTACCTGTTAAATAAAGACGTTAACTTCTTACGTGATGCTTACCCTGTAAACACTAGTGCAAAATATGGACTACCTAAATTCTATGCTTATCACAGCACAGTAGGGTCTAACGTGCGCTTCTTGCTTGCACCTACTCCAGATCAAAATTACGAGATAGAACACATATATGCAAAATACCCCACATCAATAGTCACCGCTGGAGGCACATATCTGGGCGACAACTTTGATACTGCACTTCTAAACGGCGCACTTATGGAAGCAATTCGTTTTATGAAGGGTGAGGCCGATGTAGTTGCTATGTATGAGAAGCGTTATTTACAAGCTATTACACTACTACAGCGCACTGGAGACGGTAAGTTACGGCAAGACTACTACCGTTCTGGACAGTCTCGTACGCCTGTAACTTAAGGATAAATTATGGCTGTAACTCAAACACTGTGTACGTCATTCAAGATAGCTCTCTTAGATGGAGAGATGGATTTTAGTGGTGATACATCACAGGCATTTAAGATTGCTCTATACACATCTAGCGCAACTTTAGATGCTACTACGACTGCTTATTCTACAAATAACGAAGTAAGCGGTACTGGATATACTGCTGGCGGAAATACCTTAACTATAGCTGCAAATCCGGCAGCTTCAGGCACTACAGTATTTTTAGATTTTGCCGATACGACTTGGAGTTCTTCTTCTATTACCGCTAGAGGAGCATTAATTTACAAGTCTGCAACAGGTAATCCTGCAATAGCAGTGATTGATTTTGGAGAAGATAAGCAGACAAGCTCTGCAGATTTTGTTATTCAGTTTCCAACAGCAGATAAGACAAATGCTTTAATTCGCATAGATTAGTGAGGACTCACAGATGGCAACACAATTTAGTACTTTATTGAAAGTAGCTTTACCCACACAAGGCGAGTTAAGCGGTAGTTGGGGTAATACAGTAAACGAAAATATTACCAAGATGGTAGAGGAAGCCATAGCTGGCACCGCAACTATCAATACTTGGAGTGGTAACTCCGCTACATTGTCCACAGCTAATGGTACGACAGCAGAATCAAGAAACGCCATACTAAACCTTACGGATACAGGTACATCCTTATCTGGCGCAGCTACGGTAATTGTGCCAACGCTTAGTAAAATATTTATAGTAAAGAATGGTACGGCTCAAACAGTAACCGTTAAGACAGCATCAGGAACTGGTGTCGCTATTACAGCGGGTGAAACTGGGTTTGTGTATTGTGATGGCACTAACGTAGTCGAGAGTCTTAACTATGTAGCGGGTGACTTTGGTGTCGGTGGTAATCTTGCTGTAACTGGTAATGCCACAGTGACAGGAACAACCACGTTCAACGGCGGTACAATAACTCTTGGTGACGCAAATACTGACAACATTGTGTTTGGCGGTGAAGTAGATTCAAACATCATTCCAGATGACGATAATACCTATGATTTAGGTAGCTCTTCAAAGCAGTGGAAAGACATATACATCAACGGTTCCGCATATATTGACGGGCTTGCAGAAGACATATTAGTGGCAACTGATAAGAAAGTACTCTTTAGAGATTCTGCACTGTTTATAAATTCTAGCGCTGACGGGCAACTAGACATTGCTGCAGATACAGAAGTGGAGATTACTACTGCACTGCTCGAAATATCCGCTGATGCAACGGTTGGTGACGATCTAACATTAAAATCTGATGCTGCAGTTCTTGGATTTGGCGCAGATACAGACGTAACGTTAACTCACGTTGCCGACACAGGCGTCCTTTTAAATTCAACTCGACAACTGCAGTTTGGAGATAGCGGTACGTACATTCATCAATCAGCCGATGGTGTGCTTGATCTTGTATCCGATACAGAAATAGAAATAAATGCTACGACAATTGACATCAACGGCAACGTAGAAATTAGTGGTGATCTAACTGTATCTGGTGATGACATCACGATGGGAACCAACACTGCTGGTAATTTACTTGTGGCTGACGGTACAAATTTTAATTCCGTAGCAGCAGGCAGTTTGTCTGAGATATCAACTGTAGCGAATGATGATGTGTTTATTGCTGTAGATACGTCGGGTGGTGGGTTAAAGAAAATAACACGTAGCACGCTAGTAGCTGGATTAGCCACATCTTCTGGTATAAGCAATATAGTTGAGGATAGTTCTCCGCAATTGGGGGGCAATTTGGATATGAATGGGGCGGATATCGTCACCACATCCAACGCTACATTAGACTTGGCTCCCAATGGAACAGGCACGGTGGTTGTACGAGGCAACACCAACTCCGGTAGAATAGTATTCAACTGTGAAAGTAACAGTCACGGTCAGACTCTGGCGTCACAACCCCACAGTGCAGCAGTAACAAACATCATGTTACTCCCAGCAGGGGGTAATTCTACTTTAGTATCTTTAATATCTACTGACACGTTAACAAACAAGACACTTACCAGTCCTGTAATTAACACGGGTACTTTTGGCACATCCATTCTACCAGTAAGCGCCGATGGTACAACTCTTGGCTCTGCGTCTAAAGAGTTTTCTGACTTATTCCTTGCTGATGCTGGCACTATACAGTTTGGTAACGATCAAGACGTAACCCTCACTCATGTTGCTGATACAGGCTTGTTACTTAATGCAGCAATGGTAGTTCAATTTCGTGACTCCGCTATCAACATTGGCTCACCTGCTGATGGTGATTTGGATATTAACGCGGATGATGAGATTGAACTTAATTCAACTTTGATTGATATAAACGGTAATGTAGAGATTAGTGGCACTGCAGCGATAACTGGAATTGCAACTTTTACCGATGATATAATAATAGGCGATGGAAAAACTATTGGTTCTGCAAGTGATGTTGATGCGATTACAATCGCGTCTAATGGACAGCTCACCCTTACACAACAGTTAAACGGCACTGCCGCTGATTTTAGTGGTGATGTAGGTGGTGGAAATTTCCAACCAGATGGTGACACTGCGGCTGGTGATGCAGCGGCATTTGGTTACACTGCTGCACTCGGGGCAATAATAACCGGACAAGGCTCAACCAACGATATCACATTAGTTAACGATGCAGATGCTACAGTTCTTAGTATTCCAACTGGCACCACAAATGTAGACATTGTTGGAGTAGCCACAGCAGCTACCTTTGAACCTGATGGTGACACTGCCGCTGGTGACAATGCTGCAATAGGATATACCGCTGGAGAAGGTTTAATTCTTACAGGTCAGGGTAGTACAACTGATGTAACAATCAAAAACGATGCGGATGCTACAGTGGCTTCGATTGCTACAGGCACAACCATATTCAAGATAAACGATGATATTGAAGTGGATGGTAGAGCATTTGGGCATGTCACCACCGACAACGATGGTAGCTTTGACCTTGCTGTTGGCAACGACTTTCAATGCACACCATCAGGCGACTTTACTTTGACCTTTACAAACCCTGCCGCAGGGCAATCTGGCAATGTATTTTTGATTAACTCTGGTGGTCACACCGTGTCAGCCCATGCTTCTGTTGCAATCAACGCTACTGCTCTAACAGCATTGGCAACGGCTGGAACATATCATCTTGCTTACTACTGTAGTGCGGCAAGTGGTAACAATACGATAGCTGTGTCAGCGTCTGGAGCTTTAACCTAATGAGTTTAATTAAAGGCAATCACGCAGGACTAGGAGGAGCAGGTGCGCCGGGTGGTGCGTTAGGTTCGTTTTTCAGTCACACCCTTGACCAGTCTCTGCGATTTAATGGTGGCGATACCCCTAGACTAACAAGAACTTGGGGTGCGGCAGCAACAGACGATACCACTTGGACTGTTTCAATGTGGGTTAAAAGGGCTAGTCAAGACGGGGGTAATTGGCACACTTTGTTTGCAGAAGAAAGTGAGGCGTGGACTGTTTGTGCATTTTACAATGACACTCTTTACATTCAGATAAACGCTGGTGGTGCAGGCCACTATATTCAAACAAACAGATTGTTCAGGGATTTTTCATCTTGGTATCACATAGTCGTTGCATTTGATGAAGATAATGGCACAGCAACGCATCGTCTGAGATTGTATATTAACGGCACTGAAGAAACATCTTTTGCTACAGACCAACGAGGTAGCATCAGCAGTAGCAGCAATTCAAACTGGAATACGAATGGTAAATCATGTGCTATTGGTGCAAGAAGTGCCAGCAGCAATAGTTTAAACTTTGATGGCTACATGGCTGAGTTTCACAATATTGATGGTCAGCAGTTAACCCCAAGTTCATTTGGCGAAACTAAAGGTGGAGTGTGGATTCCAAAAGCCTATTCAGGTTCACATGGGGATAATGGTTTTTATCTTCCCTTCGATGATTCAAGCGCAATTGGTGACGATGAAAGCGCAAATACAAATGATTGGACTGTTACTAACCTAGCCGCACACGATGTCGTGCCAGACAGCCCGACTACAAACTTTGCTACAATGAATCCTTTAATGGTTGGTGGAGCCAATACGCAAGTACATGCAAGTGCTGCTTATGCGGAAGGCAATTTAAAAGTTTTGGCTGGTGGGTATTCTACATCTACTATAGGTGGCGGTTTTAGCTCAATGGCTATCCCATCAGATAAAAAAATATATGTGGAAGTTTGTGAAACAAACTCAACTGAATTTGGTGCTGGAGTACTTATACAAAACCACGTTCAAAACAGCACTCAACTCGTAGGCAATGGTTCTGTAGCTTATTATAATCGCAGTGTATATCGTAATGGCGTTGAAACAGATTATGGTTCAAGTGCAGGGGCAGGTGGTCTAGGTGTTGCAAGGCTTGCGGCAGGAGATGTCTTAGGTATTGCAATTGATGGTGCAACAGGTAAAGTTTGGTTTCACAGAAACGGCACATATTTTAAATCACCTAGTACAAACAACTCTGGAACTACAGGCAATCCATCTGCTGGTTCTAATGAGATAGGAACTGTTACTAATACAATAGCGATTAATCCATCAGGTAATTTGTTTTTCTTTCTCACAGGTAACTCTAGCACGGATAATTTATTTATAAACTTTGGTCAAGATTCTACATTTGCAGGAAACAAATCTGCTGGTTCTGAAACAGATGCTAATGGTGAAGGCTTGTTTCAGTATGCAGTGCCAACCGATTATGTTTGTTTGCACTCTGGCAATATGAGCGATCCAGCAATCGGTCCCACACAAAGCAGCCAAGCTGATGACCATTTTAATACTGTGCTGTATACAGGAAATGGCAGCACCCAAAACATTACAGGAGTTGGATTTCAACCAGACTGGACGTGGATAAAAAACCGTGCTGCTACTGATGCTCACGCACTAACAGATAGTGTTCGTGGAGTTACAAAAGAAATACAAACAAATGCTTTGAGTGCTGAAAGTACTAACGCAGATGGTTTGACTGCTTTTGGTGCTGATGGCTTTAGTCTTGGTGACGATGATATATATAATACAAACACTGAAACATACGTTTCGTGGAACTGGAAAGGGGGCGGCAGTGCCTCAACAAATACAGACGGAAGTGGTATTGATTCTAGCGTATCGGCTAATACCGACGCTGGAATAAGCATATTAACATACACAGGGACTGGTAATACCTCTCATACTATTGGGCATGGATTGGGTAAAACACCTGCTTTCGTTATGAGCAAAAGTCGTGACTCAGGTAGTGGAGCATTTTCTTATTGGTTTATTAAGTGGAACGGGCAAACTAGCAACAACAACTTGCTTTTAAATTTTACAGACGCACAAACTAATATAGCAGTGAACTATGCAGGTGGCGGCTGGTCAGATTTTGATAGCAGTAACACCACAACTATAGTGCCTAGAATTGGCTATACTGGTTCATCTGTTGATAGCGTTAATAAGTCTGGTGAAGATTATGTAGCGTATGTATTTGCACAAGTTGAAGGATTTAGTGCGATTGGTTCATTTATAGGAAATGGAAATGATAACGGAATATTTGTCTACACAGGATTCAGGCCAGCTTGGCTTTGGATTAAACGTATAGATGCTGCAAATGATTGGCACATGATGGATGATCATAGAAACCCGTTTAATTTAATGGATGGTCTTTTGTTTGCAAATGGTACATATGCAGAAACCTCTGACGCTGCATATGGTCGCGACTTCTTGAGCAATGGATTTAAGATTAGAGGTTCAGAGCCGTATGTGAACGCTAGTGGTGGAACATTTGTTTATATGGCCTTTGCTAATAGCCCATTTAAATTTGCTAATGCCTTTTAGGAGATAATTATGCCGTGGAAATACAATGGGGCAACCCTTAAAGAAGGACGAGAGTTTACTGGTACAGATGGTACGCAGTATTCTAAAGTCTGGATGCGTTATAGCAATAGCGAGAAGTCTGCTATTGGCATCACTTGGGAAGACCCACCAGCATCAGAGGCTGCATTTGATAATAGATTTTATAGTGGTAGACAAAGCGATGGTACACTCATACCTAAAAGCCTAACGGATACATTGTGGGTGGATAGTGATGGGAAGGCTGTTACAGATCCAATAACAGGCGCACAAGGTGTAACACGAGGACTTAAATATATCTGGGTAGCACAAACAAAGCGAACAGCGGCAGATAGGCTTGCAGTAAATGACTGGTACGTTACTCGCAACGCTGAAAAGTCTACAGCCATCCCAAGTTCAGTCACTACGTACAGGGATTCCGTCCGCACTAAATGTGCAGAGATAGAGACAGCGTTGAATGGTGCATCTGATTTAGCGGCGTTTATGGCTTTGTTTGAGAATGAAATGAACTCAGACGGTACAATAAAAACCATTGCTAAGATTAACGACTGGCCTGATGAAATTTAATGGAACCAATAGCAACAGCCATTGCTGCTGTAGCAGCTGCATCAAATGCCATTGCTTTTATAAAGGCGAGAATTAACGATGTTCAATCTGTTGCTGATATTTCACAACAAATCGGTACGCTCTTCGACTGTCAAAAGAAACTTAACGAGGAGCGTAACAAGCAAGCTGGCGTTGGTGATATCAAGTTTCAAAGCAGTATGGATGCAGTTCTTGAAGCCAAGAAATTACAAGAGCAAATGCAAGAAATTAAAACTATGATTAACTTGCGGTTTGGCCCCGACACATGGAACGAAATTGTCAACCATCATAATCAAAAACTCAGGGAGCAAAAAGAAGCACAGAAAGCGGCGCGTAAAGAGGCTGCACGAAGGGCCAAGGAAGTTGAAGAAACGATTAAAACAACGCTACTCGTCGCCGGTATTATCGCAGTTACAATAGCTTTATTTGTTTTCTTGTTTGTAACTGTCGCGCAAGGTAATTCAGAGGAGATTGTGCTATGACTCAAAAGAAGTTACAGAAAGATAGCGCATATTCAGAGTATGACGAAGATGGCGATGGTATAGTATCTGATGAGGAGTTATCACATATTAAAGCCATTAAAGAAACGGAGACACAACTACGCAAAAACTTAGCTCAATTACGTATGGCTAGATATACTTTAATATCAATGGGTGTGTTTACTATCGCTATGTTCTTTGTGCCTATAGAAAGAGTTAATGCGTTATCAGATATAAGTAATTTGTTTTATATTAGTGGCGCAGGCGTGGTCGGTGCGTATATGGGTACAACAGCGTGGATGAATAAGAAATAAAGGTGGTTAAAAATGATTTCTGGCAGAGGTAAAAGACAATTAAAAAAGGTTGTTAAAGGTCTTAGTAAAGCTTCTAAAACACACGCTAAACAGGCTAAGACCCTTAAAAGCATGTTAAAAAATAAAAAGAAAAAGTGAGGAATACATGGAAGCATTATTAATAATTGGCGCATTAGCTTACGGGATGCACCATTACCATCAAGCAGAGGATCAACAAGATCCAACAATAGAGGTTGGTCAAAAAGTTGTTTTTAATGAAGGTTTAGAAGAAATTGATTGGTCTAAAGCAGGTAATTTCAGAATGGTAAGCACTCAGAATGATGTTAAATGGGTTGTAATTACTGATGGTTAAAGAGTTCGTTTTATGGCTACTAAGTTAAGCGAAAACACTGAATTATCTATGCCAATCCGCAATTTGATTGCGATGGTAGTTGGAGCAGCAGTAGCAACATGGGCGTATTTTGGAGTTATTGAAAGATTAAACACTATTGAAAATAAGTTTATTCTTGTAGAAACAGACTTGGGTCAAAACACAGAGTTTCGTATTAAGTGGCCTCGTGGTGAAATGGGTAGTTTGCCAGCCGATTCAGAACAGTTTATGATGATAGAACACCTTGCTAGTGAACTAGAAAAGCTGGCTGAAAATATAGAATCAGGTAACGCCCCCCACGATCAGCAACAAAAGCTGGTGTTAGAGTTCTACGATAGGCGATTGACCAAGATAGAAGACAATATAGAAAAGCTGACGAACAATGATTGAAGTAACATTTGTTTTATTATTGATGATTGGCGATGAAAAGGTGGAATATACGCCGTATGAAAACTTGTCTCAATGCCTGACGGTGCGTCGTAAAATTAAACGTAACACTGGGCATACGATTGACTTTGATAAAAGGTGGGCGTGTAAACAGTTGAAGGTAAAGATTGAGGCAGGCGAGATAATGGAGATTATTGAGCAATGATACAGGCACTTATTGGACCCATAGCTAATCTAGCTGGTTCTTTCATGGAGTCAAAGATAGAGCAAACAAAGGCTAAAGGTAGGGTTGCACAAGCAAAGGCCGAAGCCGAGGCTGAAGTTATGAAAGTCGCAGCTACTCACGAAGCTGGCTGGGAAAAGATAATGGCACAGTCATCTGACAACAGTTGGAAGGACGAGGCGTGGACGATTCTATTCATTGTTATAATTGCCATGTGCTTTATTCCGTTTACTCAACCGTATGTCGAAGATGGCTTTGCGGCTCTTTCTCGTACACCAGAGTGGTTCCAGTGGGCGATGTACGCCTCAATCGGTGCGAGCTTCGGAATACGCGGAATAAAAGGATTTAAGAAATGAACAAAGATAAATTACGCGAGGAAATCGCAGAGGATGAGGGTTGCAAGTACGAGGTGTATTTAGATCATCTTGGACTCCCAACCTGTGGTATAGGCCACCTCATCACAGAAAGTGACGAAGAACACAGCAAACCTGTTGGCACAGTCGTGGAACAGGAGCGAGTAAAGCAGTTGTTTGCTCTTGATATGATGGTAACTATTGATGAGTGCAAAGTATTGTATCCGGATTTCGATGACCTGCCCGAAGAGTGTCAGCACATCGTTGCAAATATGATGTTCAATATGGGCCGCCCTAGACTCAGTAAATTCAAAGGTATGAAATCTGGTGTAGATGCTAGAGATTGGAATAAAGCCGCAGATGAGATGGTTGATTCCAAATGGTATACTCAGGTGCCAAATCGTGCTAGACGTTTAGTAGATAGAATGAGAGCATTAGCGGAGGATTGAATCGTGCCACTGCAAAAAGTGTCGTTAAAACCCGGTATAAATCGTGAAGGGACTCGTTATTCTACTGAAGGTGGGTATTATGACGGAGATAAGATAAGGTTTAGACAGGGACTACCAGAAAAAATAGGTGGTTGGTTACGTATATCTGCATCTACTTTTGAAGGTGTAGCTAGATCATTACACAACTGGGTAACTTTAGGCGATCAAAACTTAATAGGTATAGGCACACACCTTAAGTTCTATATAGAGAACGTGGGTAATTATAACGATATAACACCTCTGCGCAGCACTGTATCACTATCAAACCCTTTCACTACAACTTCTGGCTCTGCAGTAATCACTGTAACTGATGCTAATGGTGGGTATAAAAACGGTGATTATGTTACATTTAGTAACGCCTCCGCTGTAGGTGGTCTAACCATAGATGGTGAGTTTGTTGTTGGCCTTACAACTGTATCTGCTGCAAACACATACACCATAACAGCTGCATCCAATGCTACCTCTAGCGCAACCGGTGGGGGGACAGTATCTGCAGCCTACCAGATAAATGTTGGTAACGCTTTTGCCACACCAATCACAGGTTGGGGTGCTGGCACTTGGGGGCAGGGTGCTTGGGGTATTGGTGTGTCATCTACATCAGCAATTCGTTTTTGGTCGCAATCAAATTTCGGCGAAGATCTTATACTAGGACACAGGGGTGGTGGTTTATTTTATTGGGATGCTACAAACGGCGTAGAAACTCGCGCAGTGTTAGTGTCCAGCCGTAGCGGTGCTTCTGATGTGCCTACTATACAAAATTTAATATTAGTGTCTGACATAAGCAGATTTGTATTTTGTTTTGGTACAAATGAGATAGGAAGCACTACGTTAGATCCAACATTACTCCGATGGTCTGATCAGGAAAATGCAGAAAATTGGACTCCATCTGCTACAAATCAAGCTGGTAGCTTACGACTATCAAGAGGTACAGAGATTGTAGCTGCATCTCAAGCGCGTCAAGAAGTTCTAGTGTGGACTGACTCTTCTTTATATTCATTACAATATGTTGGCGCACCTACTGTATGGACAGCTAACGTCGTTGGAGAGAATATATCTATCTCGTCTCAAAATGCTGTGGCGTATGCAAACGGTATTGCCTACTGGATGGGTAAGGATAAGTTTTACAAATACGATGGTCGTACTGCACCACTAAAATGTGATGTTCGTAGGTATATATTTAATGATTTTAACACGGAACAATACTCACAAGTATTTTCAGGAACTAACGAATCGTTCCATGAAGTATGGTGGTTCTACTGTTCAGACGGTGAAACAAACATAGATAAATATGTAATATACAACTACTTAGAAGACATATGGTATTACGGAACTTTAGCCAGAACCGCGTGGCTTGACTCTGGGTTACGTGATAACCCGTTAGCAGCAACTTACGACAACAATTTAGTAGATCATGAGAGTGGTATAGACGATAACCAAGGATCAAGCACAGCCGCCATAAGTGCATATATAGAGTCTTCTGAATTTGATTTGGATGATGGACATAAATTTATGCACATAAACAGAATAATACCCGATGTAAGTTTTGATGGCTCTACGGCAACAAGTCCCGTTGTTACCATGACATTAAATCCATTACGTAACTCTGGTTCTGGCATACATTCTACTCCATCTTCGGGCGGGGTAAACAATGCGACTGTAACTCGTACAGCTACATCCCCTGTAGAAGTATTTACAGATCAAATAAATGTAAGGATTCGTGGTAGGCAGATTTCTATGAAACTAGAATCTTCTGCGGAAGGTGTCACATGGCAGTTAGGCGCACCAAGACTCGATATGCGTCCTGATGGGAGACGGTAATGGCTATTGATACTACAAATTATGGAGTAGCTTTCCGCGCTCCAGCATTGCCGTATGCACCTGCTGAGTATAATCAACAGCAGTTTGAGCAGTTTAACAGTGTTTTACGGTTGTATTTTAGTCAGTTAGATACAGCAATACGTAACGCTACTGTGTCTGATAGGGCGGAAGCAGTAGGGTGGTTTTTAAGCTAATGCCAAACGTATATACAAATGCAAAAAAAGATCTGACTACCACCAGCGCTACTACGCTATATACTGCGGCTGCGCTTACAACAGGTATAGTAAAATCTATTCTTGTGTCCGAAGATTCAGGCAATGCAGATACCATAACAGTGACAATAACGGATGCAGAATCATCTCCTGCTACATTTAGCCTATTTAAAACTAAAGCTGTTAGTGCAAACAATACAGTAGAACTATTGACAGCTCCTCTTGTGGTACAAACTGGTGAAATATTAAAAGTTACTGCAGCCACAGCAAATAGACTACATGTTGTTGCAAGTATACTGGAGATAAGCTAGTGCAGGTGATAGACAGCAATAAACAGCAGTTAGAAACGCACGAAGTCATAACAATGGCTATAGATGAGCAGCGCGGTGACAGCTCCTTACAGGAGAACTTACTTAAATTTACTAGTGAAGCAACTTTGCCGTCTGCAGATGTGACTCAGATAGGAAATACTGTGTTTGTTGGGCATGTGGGTGAAGGTAAGAACAAGACTAAGATGGTAGGTCGTCCTCTAAATGTAGACACCGCCAGAAACTATGCAAATAACATGGTCAAATACTATGCGTATTTGCAAGACAAAGGCATGACTCACTGGAACGCTACTTTTACCGGCGATGAGTTGGTGCCACTAGTTCGCATAGTGCAAAAAAAGCTAGTGGATACAGACACTAAACTATATTTAGGACAATACGAAGATAGTGATGACTATGGTGTATTTACTAGGATAGGTAAAGAGTCTTTAGAAGGTTTAGTCGCATGAGCGCAATAGTAAAACCCGTCCGAAGAGCAGCGAAAAGCGTAGCTAAAGCTGTTACTGCGCCTATTAAATGGGTTGGTGATGTCGTTGAAGACGTAGGCGAGTGGGCTGTTGAAGCAATTGATGATGTAATTGTTGAACCTCTCGAAGACGCATATAAAGCTATTGAAGAAGACCCAATAAGGCAAATTGCGTATATAGCAGCAGCAGCGTCAGGGCAGGCGTGGGCTTTACCTCTGGTAGCTGGAGCAGACACGGCCATTCAGGGTGGTGACATTGGAGATGTTCTTGAAGCGTCTGCTAAAGCTTATGTGATGGGAGAAGTATCGGCAGGTATAGGTAAGGCGGTAGACGCACAGTTTGCACCAGCAGCTGCACCTACAGCAAGTTCAACCGCAGCAAGCGCGTCTAGTGTGAATCCTGCATTTGGAGTTACAGCTAGAAAAGTAGCTACACAAGCTACTAGTGATATTGCTGGGGACGTTGTTCAAGATGCAGTAACTAGTCAGATTGAACAGATAACAAAACAAATAACCAAAAATTTTGTACAAAACACCTTAACAAATATGTTTTTTCCTGATGATGATGTACCAGAAAAATTAAAAGACGACGTTGAAAATTTGATGGGTACAGAGCAAGACGCTCAGTACTATGGAGATCCAGAAGAACGTCCTGTGGTTATGGATGATCGACTTAACCAAAGTGTTGAAGGGGTTAATGAAAGTTATAAAAATGCGCAGGCTAAAGCTGATGAACTAGATCAGTTAAACTCTGACTACAGAGAGAAAGCAAGTGAGTACAACAAATATGCTGACACTTTAGATGAAAAAATAACAACTCAGAATGATTTAAAAGCTGAAGTAGATAACCTACAAGAAACACTTAAAAACACAACAGAACAGGATGCATATGCAACTGCTGTAGACAACTACAATACAAAAGTGCGTGAGTATAACGAATCTGTAAAAGACGCACAGTCCTACTACGATGAAAATTTTGCAGAGGATGCATCCGCTACTAATTTAAGGACAGAATTAGAAAGTGATTTTGGAAAAATACAAACAGCTTCTAATGAATATCAAGAACTAAAAGGTGATTTGATAGCTAAAGGTGATGAATTAGGAGTAAATGTAGAAAAAGTAGCTAACGATGTAGAAAACAAATTTGTAAACACGTTAACAGATAATCAATTCAACACGGAAGAATACAAACAAGTTAATAAACTTGGTGATGTAACTGACTCCGAAGCCAGAAGACACTTCTTAAAAGAAGGTAGGTTAGAAGATTTACCTGTAAACCAAACACAATACACAGAACAATATGTTGCTGCTGAAAATGCGTCATTTACTAACACAATAGAATCTTTAGGGCTAAAACCTGAAGATCTAACACAAGCGCAACAAGATTTTTTGCGAGAAGAAATTGTCAGTTATGAAGGTGGCGATTTAAAAGAAGTAAAAACTATTGCCGAAGGGTCTGAGTCTCTAGCATCTCTAATGAAAGATAAGATAGCTGGCGATGCGATGTTCCAGTCTGACATACAAGGTCAGATTGGCGATATTCTTTCTGAATCCGGTGTTACTCCAAACGAATCAGGAGTCATAAACTACGGCGATCTATCACAAGCAGACAAAGATAAAGTATTTAATATTGCTAAAGACTATTATAGCCCACCAGAACCTACACCGGAGCCTGTAGCTGAATCTGTAGCTGAACCTGCACCAGAGCCTGTAGCTGAACCTGCACCAGAGCCTGTAGCTGAACCTGCACCAGAGCCTGTAGCTGAACCTGCACCAGAAGCCGTTAGCATGGGCAAAGTAGATCCTGCTGACCTGCCACCTAGACCAGAACTTTCGGATCTTACACAGGACGATTTAGAGTTTTTTGAAGAGATAGGTCAAGATCCAGTCGAATTTATACAAGAGCAACAAGCCGGATTTGATGCAGATTCCGATATACTAAGTGAGCAACCTACATCAGAGCCTTCAACTGCTAACGAAGTTATAGCGGAGATCATCGGTAAACCTATAGATCAAGTAACCGACTCAGACACAGATTTTATTGCAGATCTTGTTGCACAGACATCGGCTATAGCCGAATTACAAAGCACACCACAAGTTGACACTATACTGCAGAATGTGCAAAATGAGGTGCCTACTAACGTGTTTGATTATATTCCGGTAGATCAGCAGGTTGTAACCCCTGTTGACCCTGTAACTGGAGATCCCGGAATTGGCACTGCAATAGGGTCTATAATCGGTGCCGGTATAGGTGCCGGTATAGGTGCCGGTATAGGTTCAGGCACAGGAGAAGGTCAAGGCGAAGGCGAAGGCGAAGGCGAAGGCGAAGGCGAAGGCGAACAGCAGCAGCAATCACAAGGTATAATGCCACTTATGCAAACAGCGTTCACTCCAGTTACAGTAAAAGGTCCAGATCCTGCTAAGATTGGACCTGCATATGATTTTGAAAGTATTTTTAGAGACCCTGTGCAAGATGCTTTTTATAGAGGCCCGTACTCACAAGGTAGCGCTAATGAAGAGCTGCTGCGGCTTATAGGAGATAAATAATGGCTTGGTATGATTCCGTTTTAGATACAGTTAGTGGCGCCGCATCAAGTCTGTTTGGTGGTAGCAGCAAGCCTAGTTCTGGCGGTAGTCCTTATACTTCATATAGTCAGTTATCGGGTAATCCCTTTGGTCAAGCGGGAATGACGCAAACATCTCAATCATCCTCTGGTGGCATAGCGGACATATTGAGTGGTCTAGGCAGTAGCGCCCTTGGCGGAATTACTAACATGTTCCAAGATGATAAAGGTAATCTTGATTATGCAAGAATACTCGGTGCTGCTGGTGCAGGGGCTGATGCACTAGGTTTATTTGGTAGCACTCCTCAACAAAAATCTGGTTATCAGGGCAAAATTCCTACCTATACAGCTAGTCGTATGCAAGTGCCTAACACGTATGATCCTGCACGCCGCCCCGGTAGTGGTGGGCAAAGATACTTTACTGATGTTAGCTTTTCAGGTGGTGACTTGTCGGGTCAGGCAGCTGGGCTAGAAGCACTAAACAGAGCGAATCTAGCAGCACAAAACAGAGCAGGGCAGCAGTTAGCTCCCATCCGAGCTGCAGAAGATGCCGCTAAAGCCGCTAAAATTGCCGCCGCCGCTCAACAAACCGCTGCTACTCCTGCGGCTACTCCCCCTGCACAGGCAGCACAGGCAGCACAATTAGCCTCTGCGCTTGGTAACAGAGGTGGCACCATGCTTGGAGGTGGTAATTTACAAGGTTCTGGTGTTGCTACATCTAATAACCCTGCTGCCGCACAATCTTTTAACCAGTTAAGCCCCGCTGCACAGGCAGCATTACTGGGCGGTGCCATAGCTACACCGGCAAAGGGGTTTGCACAGGGCGGCATAGCTCAGTTTGCTGCTGGCCGCAGAGTAGATGTACCGGACTCATCAGACTCACCGATGCAGAAAGTGGCCAATATCAAATCAAATAAACCTATAACGACACGCACGATGCCTAACGGCAAAAAAGGGTTGTTTCAAGGTAATGTGTTTCTAGGCTATGCTGATGAAGGCATTTCGGGTAGTGACATTACCGGTGGAATAGAAGAGCAAATAGATAGACTAAAAGAATTTGGTAGTGGTGTTTTAGATAAAATAGGTCTGCAAGAAGGCGGTATGGCAGAACTTAAAAATCCTCAATATTTAAACGGTGCTACCGATGGCATGGCTGATGAGATAGATGCAAGCATAGAAGGTGAACAGCCTGCAGCCCTTAGTGACGGTGAATTTGTAATCCCAGCAGACGTTGTTAGTCATCTTGGTAATGGCAACTCAGATGCAGGTGCTAAAGTGTTAGAAAAAATGATGTCGAGGGTGCGTAAAGAACGCACCGGTAGCACAAAGCAAGGCAAAGAAATCGACCCCGAAGAATTTTTGCCTGCGTAGGAGATAAATTATGCCAACAGTACCACCATTAGCTAGTACAACTAGTGCAGCACAAAAAGCAGCAACCACCGCAGGTGCAGCGGGGCAGCAACAAACTGGAACTGAGTCTGCTCTTTCTAATTATGTGGGTCCATATGTCACTGAAATGCTTGGTCGAGGTCAAGCTCTTGGGTCTATGGGGTATCAAGGTTATGGTGGGCCTCTTACTGCAGGGGCATCTGCACCGCAAACAGCAGCGTTTCAGGGTATAGCTGGACTGAATGTACCTACAACACAGATGGGTGCGTTTACTCCCACTAGCTTTACCGATACAGGCGTTGCCAGTCAGTATATGAATCCATATCTGCAGTCTGCACTACAACCACAAATTGACGAGGCGCGTCGTCAGGCTGACATTGAACGTGTACGAAATGCGGGTAGGCTTACAAGAGCCGGTTCATTTGGTGGGTCACGTCAAGCTATAATGGATTCGGAAAATCAACGTAATCTGTTACAAAATCTTGCTGGTATTACAGGTGCTGGATACAGAGACGCCTTTGACAAGGCAGCAGGACAATTTAATGTAGAGCAGGGTAGGCAACAAACCGCTCAAGATGCAACTAACGTGTTTGGGTTGGCAGCATTACAAAAACAAGCTGATTTAGGTGCTGCACAACGTGGTATTGAATCTGAAGGTATTGGTGCAGATTATGCACAATTTAGAGAAGAACGTGATTATCCTTATAAACAAGTTCAGTACATGCAGTCGTTGTTGCAAGGTTTACCACTAGCCACACAGTCATACACTTATGCACAACCTAGTGGTTTAACTAGCGCAATGAATACTGCCGGTGGCATTATGAATTTATACGAGAGCATATTTCCGGGTACTTAGGGGTTAGACATGGCATACGGTATTGATGAACTTATCGAACAAAAAACAGACGCTTATCGTGGCAACCCTACGGCTTTAGCGCAGAAGAGCAAAGTGAGCGGTGAGCTTATTGATGTGCTTGCACTGCAAAAAATAACTTCAACTCATGATGCTGCTAAAAGAGAACTGCAGCTGCAGGTAGAAAATCAGCCCGGAACTATTGCTCAACAGCTAGAACAGAAAGCTATGGGTCAATCAAAAGATGACGTGTTACAGGGCGTTGCGGGTGTAATGAAAAATAATCAAGCACGTCAACAACAGAATATGCAGCGTGTAGCATCTCAAGGTGTAGCTGCACAGCCAAGACCAAACATGCAGACAATGGCACAAGGTGGCATCGTTGGATTCCAAGAGGGTAAACAAGTTGAAAGCCCTTACACAGGTTCAAGGTCTAAACAGAGAGAGGATATAATCCGCGACCTTGAAGCAGGGAAAATAACGCAAGAAAGAGCAGATGAACTTGTAAAAGCTTTACCAATTCCAAGACTAGGTGATTCTTTAGAACAACTAGGGCGAGCCGCGACTCCTCAAGTGGTGCGAGATGCGTATGGTAATGTGGAAGAATTTTTATTTGGCACAGACGACATGCAGTCTCCAGTGCAAAGCGTGTTGAGAGGTGCAGATACGTTAACTCGTTCTATAACCGGAGGTGCAGAGGATCTTATTTCTGGAGATTATATGAAGCCCGTAGTGGATTATTTATTCACTCCAACATCTACCGCTCCTGCAGAGCCAGAAGAGCCTGTAGTTGAGCCACCGGTCGTGCCACCGATCCAACAAGAACAGAAACAACCTGCACCAGAGCCTGAAAAAGATCCTTTGGCAGAAGGCATCGCAGCATTACAGCAAGTTAAAGTTGCCGAACGTGGAGAGTTAGACGCTGGCACTCGGGCATTAGATGCGCAACAAAGGGCGCTTGCTAGTAATTTAGCGGCTGTTGATCCCAAAGCAGAACGTGCAGAAGCAGCGAATTTTGCAAATCAAGAACTTGGTAGAGATCAAAAAGCAGCTGATTATGCCGAAATGCAGGCAAAACTTGAAGCTCTTAATGCATCACAAACAGCGGCTGGAAGAAACGATAGATTAATACAGACTTTGCTAGGTGCATCAGGATCTACTGTTGGAGAAGCTTTAAAAACGTCTGGCGTAGCTGGTATGGCTGCAAAAGACACTCAAACAGAGAATGAACGTCAACGTGTGATGGATGAGCTAAATTTAAAGTCTAAAGCTATTGACGTTGATATTGATCTAGGAAAAACAGCTGTAACAGCAGCAACAGCAGCAGCACAACAAGCTGGTTTAGATCGTCGTGAAGGTTCAGAAGCATTAGGAAAGATAGTCGGAAAAGAAAAAGAAATATTAAACCAAGAAGTTACAAACAAACTTGCCGCTGATACTGCTAACGCAAGAACTAATTTAGAAAAATTAAAGCTTATGAGTGAATCTTTAAATCGTAAAGCATTACGACGTTCAGATGATTTAAATGCTCTAGGCAAACGACTAGACGCTATAAATAAAGCTAAATTAAAAACTATTACCGATTTAAGAGAAGATCCCGCATTTCAAACCATGATGATGCAACATGCTGCTATAAGAGCTAGTGGTGATGCAGAAGCGTTTGAAAAAAGCGCAAAGGTAGTAAACGCTGAATTAGATAGACTTTATGCTCAAGCAGAAATGATATTTGCGGCGTCAGGTTTGGCAACAACACGCACAGAAATAGAGAGGCGTGTAAATGAGATGTTAGATATTGAAGGAGTTGTATCTGGAGGTATAGACGCCGGAAGCGTACAGAGCATCACGCAAAAACCCACTACATAATATAAGGTAATCGCAATGCCTTTGTACGAGATAAACTTAAAAGACGGTACTACACTTGATGTAGAGGCTCCCGCTGGTGCTACTGAAGCGCAGATAATATCATTAGCGAATCAGCAATTTACACCGCAAGCCTTGGATCGCACCAGAAGGATGGCGGAGTTACAAGCCCTACGATCTACCCCTGATGTAGAAACACTTGAGGATGATGAAGGTTTTCTAGACGATATAACGCCTGACTTTTTAGAAGAGTTGTTAAAAGGCACGGCTTCTGGTGCAGCGGGTATATTAGAGTCTGGTGCGCTTGGTGCAGCCACAATACTCCCTGAACGTGAGGAATTAGCAGTCCGTGACGGCATCCAGTCGTTATTTGATCCCGTACAAGAAGCACTATCCATAGACCAAGATACTGGCGGTTTTGCTGCTGGGACGCGTAAGTTTGGTGAAGGGCTTGGATCTTTTGGTGGTATCCTTGGTGCCGCTGCTATAAATCCAGCGCTGGCTGTTGGTTTAGCCACTACTGCTGGTGCAGGTGAAGCAAGTGAACGCGCCCGTGCAGGTGACGCTACAGAAGAAGAACGAACGAAAGCTTCTTTACTTGGTTTTGGTGTCGGTGCCACTGAGCTTATCTCCCCATTACGCATATTAAGCGTATTCAAAAAAGGTCTTGGTCAAGATGCAACCGTGGGTCTTGTTGGTTCGTTAAAACGAATAGCACAAGAGGGTGGTGTAGAGGCAGCACAAGAAGCCTCTGCCGGCATCATGCAGAACCTCATCGAGCAGGGTATATACAATCCAGAGCAAGGCACATTTGAAGGTGCAGGTGAGCAAGCTCTGATCGGTGGTGGTGTAGGTGGATTTGTTCAAGGCTTACTAGAACTTGCTGTACGTGGACGCATCAAAACAGACCCTGACGGATCACAGGATGTAGACCTTCTTTCTGCTCCAGAAGAAAAACCACTTTTACCTACTCCAGAGGGAGGCCCAACTGCTCCAGAGGGTGCGGCAGCACTAGAAGCACAATCTGAAGAGTTACGTCAGTTAGCAGCGAGCGTAGAAGAAGTAGATGCAGCGGCACCAGAGAAAACTGGAACAATCGAAGATATTGCTGCGGATGCTAGAGCTGAAAACGCCGAGAAAAAAGCAGCAGCCAGAGCAACAGCGGCAGCTCGTAAGAAAATGGAGGAAGACGCTGCTAAAGAAGGCGTCCCAGCAGACACAGCAGCTGATGAAGACATTATTGAAGGCACCGCTACTGAAAAAGATGCGACAGTCGGAGAAACACCTGTTGTGCCAGAGGTATATGTTTTTGACATCAAAAAAACAGCAAAACAAACAGAAGAAGAATTTAGAACGCAATTTAACTTTACAACAGAGCAAGTTCTAGCGGGTTTGAAAGTAAGAGAAGACTTAAAAGCGGGTAAAATAACGTCAGAAGAAGCTAGTAATCGTTTCGCTGGAATATTAGAACAAGCATCTGTTCTTTCTAAATCAGATGTACCAGAGACAGAAGTAAGAACAGGAACTGCACCAGTAGAGGAAACTGCACCGGACGCAGACGCCCGCAATCTAGAACAGGCAGCGGAAGAGTTGAGAACAGCTGGTTTTACACCAGATCAAGTGACGGCTGGACTAAAGATAGGACAAGATTTTAAGGAAGGTAAAATAACAGAAGAAGAAGCCATAAAACGTCTTGAAAAAATAAGAGCAGATGCGTTAGCAGACGCAGAAGCCGCGCCAGTAGAAGATGCTGCACCAGTAGAGGAAACTGCACCGGACACAGAGAAAAAAAGTTTTAGAGAAGTTGATGCAGAGCTAAGAAAAGTTGAACAACAACGCAGACGTGACGGGGCGGAGGATGCAGCGCCAAAACTTACATTTAATAAAATTGGTAAAGCGGATGAGTTAGCTGGCAAAGCTAAAAGATTGTCTGTGGAGGGTCAACCAAACATAGTTTTAGAAAATCGCACAGGAGCTGCATGGCGTGCGTTTGATACAAATGACAATAACAGACAAATAATTTCAGGGCATAGACTCCTCGCAGATGCAAAAAAAGCGTTAGCGGCCACATTAGCTGCGCGAGAGGTCGTCACACCTGCTCCAGAAGCTGCGCCAGTAGCAGACACAGCAGTAACAGAAGCTGAACTAAAACCTGTTATATTAACAAGAACTAAAGATGCAAAAATGGGGGATATGCGCGCTCGTATATCTTCAGAAAATGCAGAATATGTTATAAAAGATCAACCTAATATAGTTGTGCGAAACCCCATAGGTAGACGATGGGAGGCTGTAGACACTAATGACAACGATAAAATAATTGCAACGAGTCCAAATTTTCAAACCTTAAAAGAAAAATTACCTAAAATACTAGCCACACCTGCACCAGAAGCAGCCCCGGCAGCGGCACAGGAGACTACCACCACACCAAAAGGTGTTACCACGCCTAAGCTAGAGACACCGGTTGACCCATTCGCCGCAAGCGCTTTACGTCAGGTAACTAAGGGAGTTTCAAGAACTGGATTTGACCCTAGTAAATTAGATACACAGCCGGTAGAGGGCAAAAGAACCGAAGCAGGCGCTAAAAAAGAGACTGTTGTAAGTGACACTGTTAAAAAAGGTGAAGTTATTGCGACGGCTAAAAGAGAGGCTGCGCCAGCCATAGCATCACAAAGAGCTAAAAAAGCTGCTGAACGAGCTATAAAACGGCAGGTGACTCGTGAAGATGCAAAAAAAGCTGCACCAAACGCAAAAAAAGTTGCAGATATCGTTAAGGGAAAGAACCCAAGGGCAGAATTTCTTACAAAACAGGATAGACAAACAAGACCGAATTTAAAGCTTGCTGTGAACGATGTTGAAAAAGTAGCCGACTTGGTTTTAAAACCTCAAGTTGGGCCGCAGTCGAAAAGGGCGCAAGAAAAATCAGAAGCAGTTTCCGAGGGTCAAACGGCACGCCATGCGTACACTTATTTTACTCAAGCGAGTCAGAATATTGCAGATACAATAGAGATCATTGCACACGATATTGTAAACTCCTCTAAAATAAACAAGGCTTCAGGTGCTGCATCCACTAGTGTAGAAGCAGATTATGTGCGAGGCACAGGCAGAGATAATGCAAAAGCTGCACGAGAATGGATTAGAAATAATTTAAGCGACAGATTAAATAAAGATCTAGATGCGCTGATAGAAGAAAAACAAACAGAGTTAGAAATTAGTATTCGCGGTGGCGTTGATCCGGCTACTGTTGGTGCTGAACTGACTTTAGAACAATTAAAAGCTAAGACTCCACAAGAACTAAAAGCAGAAAAAGCTAAGAAAGAAGCTGCTGCTAGAAAAAAACGAGATAGAGACATAAAAGAGGCTGACAGGTTGGCTAATCTTCGTTTGCGGCGCACCATTGATCCAGCTGATGTTCGTAACATGCTCACTCTTGAGGACGTAGAAGACTCCAACATTTTTTATCTCATGTCAAACACTGTGGTTGGTCTTGATGTACCGACACATCCTGTGGTTGGTAAGTTGTTAACACAAGGTAAATTACCAGAGGCGCTCCGAGCGATTGCTCTTACCACTCCTAGTCCACGAATAGAACAGATAGCCACTGCATTATCCAGACTTACAGGCGATACAAAAGTTAAAGTAAATAAGTTTGTAACCAACCCAGCAGGTGAGTCTGCTGCCGGATACTTTGATCCTAAAACAAATACAATAGTGCTAAACGCAGAAACTGGTATCAATCCACATACTATCCTGCATGAGATGGCACACGCAGCTACTTCAGCTACGATAGCCAACAAGTCACATCCGCTAACAAAACAACTCAACACACTGTTTAACAATGTTAAAGATAAGTTAGATACTGCATACGGATCACAGAATCTAGATGAGTTTGTAGCAGAGACCTTTGGCAATCCAGAGTTTCAACGCAAACTGGCAGGTATAAACGTAAAAGGGGAACCTATTAGCTCGTTGCGGCGGTTCTTTAATGCTGTTGCTAACTTCTTTAGACGTAAGATGAATATGCAAACAAAATCTGTAGAATCTGCTTTAAACGAAACAGATAAACTACTTGAAGCTATACTTGCACCATCACCTGAAACACGCGATGCAGACATTCTGTACAGCATACAAGATAATGTGCTTGGTCATATAAAGAACATGCATCAGGGGTTCAAAGCTCCCACTGATACCGCGTCCAAAGATAAATTTTTAGATAGGGTGACAGACTTTATTAATGGCGGTGCAGCAGCCACTACAAAGAATGTGGTTATGCAGGCACTTCCGTTTCAAGCTGTCACTGATCTAACTAAAAAATATGGTTCTAATTTGCAAGAAGCAGCTAGAGAATTGCAGGAGGCCATAGAACAACAGATAGGTGACACCAACAAAGCAGATGGTGAGGTTGACGGCACTTTAAAAACTCTTGAAGAGTGGCAAAAAAATAACTCGGAAGTTACAGATGTATTTAATAGCGTAGTGTATGAAAGCACTACTAACGGTGTAGATCCTACAGATATTTTAAAAACAGATGCAAAAGGTAAAGAGTATTTAGAAGGTGTTGATCCTTTCTTAAAAACACCCAAAACAAAGCAACCTAAAAAATACAAGACAACAGATCCTGACAAAATAGCCATATGGAAGGGTATGCAAGCTAGGTGGACTAAAGAACCTGATAAAGGTGGTATAGGGGCAGATGGAAGAAAAACGTACATAAAAATGCGCAATGCTTACCAGCTTATATACAGAGATTTAAAAGCTGTAGTAGAGGGCAGAGTAGATGATCTAGTAGGAGATGTAACTCCAGAAGATAAGGCTAATTTTAAAAAGAGTGTGATGGAGCAAATCTTTGATAACGAAGGTATAAGACCATACTTTCCATTAACTCGTACAGGTGACATATGGATAAAATACAAAGCTTCCGACGGTAAAAGCACCGAGAACGTGTACGAGTCTTTTGTAACTGATACTGCTAGAGCTAGACGTATTGCTGAACTAAATCAAGACCCGAGAGTTTCTGATAAAGTAGATAATGATGGAAATGTAGTGCGGGACAAAAACGGTGCTGCGGTAAAAGATATGGATCTGTATGATAGCGCAGACAACATCACTTTCTCAAGTCCAACACCCGGTTCTTTTGTAGAGCAAACTTTAGAAATATTAGGAAAGTCTAAACCGGCAAAAGGCGCCACTAAAGCAGAAGTAGATGCACACAACGAACAAGTTAAAGAAATTATGGGGTTGTTTATTAAGACACTCCCAGAAACATCTTTTGCTAAGTCGATGCAAAAACGTGGCGGCAGAGATCAAAAAGGTGAACTAGGTTTCGACAGAGACGCGTTTGAGGCTTTTCGCTCTAGGGCTTATGATTTAACAAGGCAAGTACAACGTATAAAATATGGCAACAAAATTAGAGGTATAGACAGCAAATTAACGGATGCGTTAAAAGCTAATACTTATGATAATCCGACAGAGGCCAGAGCTGCTAGAAGTGTAGTGAACGAGTTGTTAGAGCGTTCCAAGTTTGCACGTAACCCTCCAAACACATTATTAAATAGAGCTGCGGCACAGGCTAACCGCATAGCTTTCTTAGGCACTATTGGATTTAACGTGTCTTCTGCGGTGGTTAACGCATCTCAGATACCCCTCGTCATGGGTCCAATGTTGAATGGTAAGTATAGAAAACAACTAGGCATAGCGGCATCTGGCAAAGCTATTGGAAAAGCAATGTCACTAATAACCGGTAGTGGTTTTAATCGTAAGATATCTGAGATAGATCCAAAAGCAGCTAATAGAGAAGTTAAAGGCACGCCGTCCATAGACAACTATTATGAAACTATCGACGGTAAACTGGTAGTTCGTAAGGATCTAAACCTTACCGATAAAAAACGTAAAGAGCTTGAGCGTCTTACTGTGCTTGTCCAGACAGCAGGGGACAGAGGACTACTCAATCGGTCATTATTCTATGACACGTTAGGTATTGATCAGACAGGTCGTGCCAGAAGTTTTTATGAAAAAGTAAACGCTTGGGGCGCACTTGTGTTTCACGTGCAAGAAAGCTTTAACAGGCAGACAGCGCTAATATCTGCGTATGATCTTGAAATACAAAGTCGTGAGGCAAAAGGAGAGGATATTAATACCGAAGAAGTGCAACAAGCGGCAGCACAAGAAGCTCTACGCATGGCGCAGGAAATGAACGGTGGTGCTGCACTGGCAACTACAGGGCGTTTTGCTCAACAGGGTATCGGGCGTGTAGCCATGATGTATAAAGGCTATGGCGTGCAAATGTACTACACCCTGTTCAAGACTGGTGACGCAGCTCTTAGGTCTATGAAGAACTCTAAGAAATACACCCCAGAAGAAATACGTGCAGCAAGAGAGCAATTCTTCGGTATAGCACTTGCTTCTGCATTACTAGCAGGCGTGCAAGGTATGCCAATTGTTGGTGGTGTTCTGTTAATGGCTAATCTGTTCTTGGATGATGACGAAGATGATGCAGAGACAATATTGCGTAAACATATTGGAGAGTTTGCTTACAAAGGACCGGTTACTGCTTTGTTAGGTACAGATATATCCTCACGTATCGGACTGTCTAACTTGTTGTACCGTGATAACCCATACAATGCCGGAGCCTCCGTTCCAGAAAGAGTATTTGAGATTGCAGGCGGACCTGCTTGGAGTGTGGCTAGTTCCTATGGCAGAGGTATGAAAGATATATTATCTGAAGATGGCAATGTAGAGCGTGGTATAGAAGCCATGCTACCTGCGGCTGTACGCAATCTTGTAAAAGGCACGCCGGTTATTGGTAGGTATGCAAGAGACAAAGGTATACTCACTAGACGTGGTGATCCTATTCTTGATGATGTTACTACCGGTGGATTGATAGCACAGATGATAGGTTTTCCACCTACAGACTATACATTAGCGCAAGAACAGAATCAGGCTATTAAACGAATAGACCGCGCGGTGAATACCAAACGCACAAAACTACTTAAAAGGTATTATGTTGGGTTACGTTTTGGTGATGATGTGTCTGATGTGTTTAACGATATAGCTAAGTTTAACAGTAGACATCCTACCGCTGCCATAACTCCATCCAGTATAAAAAGATCTTTAGCAGGTCACATGCGCAGTACAATTAAAATGCACAACGGGGTTACACTTAGCCCTAACATGCGGATGATTTTACAAAACCATGTAGCAGAGTATAGTCAGTATGGGGTATTCGATGATTAAAGAAAACCCCCCGCCGAAGCGAGGGGTGAGTTAAGGGAGAACGACAATTTTTGGGAGGAAACTGTCCCAAACATGTTATCACGTCATTCTCCAAACTCGCAAGCCTAATTTGTTATCTTCTATAACTACACGCGTTATTATTTTCCACTCTTTTAACTTTGCTACACCTTTAGCCTGTTCTTTTGCTCTAGTAATATTTACGCATGGTATAAAAATTGAGGCGTTTACCTGCATATTATCCCAGTTTACCACTATTCTTACCCCATCAGGATCAAGATCAAGTATCTTCAGCATCTAAATTTTCCACAGAACAATCCACAATTATAACATCTGTTGGTGGTAGGTTCATATGTGTGCCTTTACTTAATCTAATCTTAGATTTTCTAGCCCCCATCTTGGTTTTAAGGTCACTAACAAAAGAACTGTAATTTATTTGATGCTCGCCACACCAAATCTTAAGTGGTTTTGGCACTAAGTATGCACGTTTCAAGTCTGTTTCGTAGCGTGCAACTAACTTACCTCTAGGTAATACTTCAGGTATAACTATAGACTCTGCCTCATTTTTTCTCAGGTCATCTGTGCTTTTTATCCACAGTACATTACCCCAATGCTCGTTTATGTAATCATTTAAAACTTCTGTCACGCTGATGCTCATGTCTGACACACCGCGTTTATTTTGTTTTAATAGCTCTATGCCCCAATCAAATGCTTTCTTGGGGTCATACTCAACAATATTCGCCCGTTTTGCGAGTATAAGGCCTGTAACTGTAGCCGCCACATATATAGACCAGAACCTGTTTTCTGCTTTTAAATCAGCTTTTAGGTCTACTTTCTCTTGCACGGAGGTAAGGAGTTTTTTAACCCCATCTAAATCTTTCATTATATACTGTACGTACTCTATGCCTGCATGACCGTATGTTTTTAACATGTTCAATCTGTATTCATGCGTTTCTTTTGTAGTGCTAAAAGTTTGTTCTTTGACACGATACTCTAGAATACGTTGTGCTTCCGCTTTTGGCATAGATTTAATCATGCTAATTCGCTCTACTATACTAGCGTTAGCTGTTGTTATTGATAATAAACGCCACGGCTTACCACGATACCGTTCAGTATTACTTCCACTAGCCATACGCCCTCGTTGTCTACCACCTGTAAGTTGATATGCAAGCACACTTAACTGCCTGCCGGGGGTGTTTGTTATTTCATCCATAAGCAATGGTAAGTTATGGTAAACTTCTCCCCTGTTCATTCTGGTGTTAAGAGTATCGTTTTCATGAGTCATAAGGTCTTCGGGATTACCCCATAAAGTTAGCCCTGTCTGTACGGCAGTAGTTTTACCTACACCAGTCTCACCATGAAGATGCAAATTAGCACAATTTATTGACGCAAAATTCATTAGGATGGAGCCAAAAGACACACCTACTACGAACTGCTCCATTTCAAATCCATCACGGTTGTAGAAGCTTATCATATCCTTCCACTCGTCATATGTTCCGCGAGGTTCAAAGAGTGGAAACAAAGCTGTGGTTTGTGGAGAGGGTGGGTTATACTCTATTCTATCTTTATATATTGTTTTATCACCAAGTACGAAAGCGCTACACTCATCATCTACCCAGCCAAATTGTCTGTGAGATTCATCCGCAACACTGTTAGCCTGTAATTCATTAACCCATGTTGTAGTATAACTCATAATCTCATCCATTTTTGTAACCGCCACGCCTTGCATGGACATATATTTACGAAACTCTTCTCTGGAAGTAACCGCAGTAAGAGGTAAAGTGAACTCACGTACCCCGTCTCTCGGTAAGTGCAGACGCATAACTACAGATTCGCCCAGCTCCACGTCACGTATTCTTTTAACAACGTATAAGTCGTTATGGTATATTAACTTCTCGTCAGGGTCTCCTTCGCTATTCGTAGTCCGTACATAGATACCGCCATTTAATCCACGGAAGTATGGACGTGGATACGTTGGAATAACATGCTCTTCATCAGCACCCTCAAAAACATTTTCTGATTCTTCGGCCTCTATCACACGCATACCAAGACTTATGGGTGACTTTATCTTGCCCCAGTGTGGACATTCGGAGCATATGCCAGACTCGTATTCATCAAACGTGTTGCACAGATACGGGCCTTTTATAAGATCTACCTTTTTCTGAGTGTCATGTGCTGTGTAGTCAGCATGATTTTTTGATATTGCGTGTATGGCATCATGTGAGTCCGTGCAGAACTTGGCTATAGATAACCCTGCTCTCCACATAGGTTCGCTACATTCTTCCTGATTTTTAAGTATGTGCTTCAGATGCTGACAGCCGCGTTTCTCCTGTGTCTTACGTATTATCTCTCTGAATGTGCTTTCTATATTACTATTCAAAGCATCTCTGAAAGCACTGTTTGTTTCTGGCACATACTTCTTAGGTATGGACACAGGGTCATTGCCTAATAACTCAGAAAAACTATCGAAGTTTACCGTGTTGACTGTATCAGCAAATACAAAGTTAACAGGAGCAGGTGGGTCTTTTTTATAGTTGTGTGTGGTAGGTATACGTAACACCCGTGCAGCGTCTGCTGTGACCGCAGGATCAGCCAGTAAACCGTGATCTGCACATAGTTTTTTTAGCCGCTCTGACACAGTTAGCCAGTCGTCTAAACACACAGGTGCATCCAGCATCCAGTATACATGTATACCGTGACCGGAGTTTACCATAACAGGTTTAGGTAAAGATAACTTCTTACAGAACCCCCGGAGCGCTGTAATAGCGTCACCTTGTGTCGCGTAGTCTTTACTTGCACCGCAATCCAGATCCAGAAAGAAAGAGTTCAGATATTTAACATTGTCTACCTTGCGTGAACCTGCATCGTTAAACGTAGCAAGCGCGTAGTATACGTCATAACCCTCTGCGTCTAGATTTTCTGCGACATCTACAACTTGATCTATTGTATCGTAAAATTTTTGAATCCTACGATCATCGTGAGTACGAAAAGCAAATACACAATAGTGACCTTCGCTCGCTAACGCACCTTTCAAAAAACTTTTTACATCCATAACTAACACCAAAACCGAGAGACACTGCGGCAAAGGTGTCGGTACACACCCGTTTCAGCTTATGCCTAGCCGCAGTATAGTATGGTGGTTTAGTCGTCCCAATCATCTATGATAGAACTTAAGTCGTCGCTACCTTTATCTGGTGCGGGAGCGGCAGCTTTTTTTACTGCTTTCTTTGGTTCTTCCACGTCTGCAAAAGGGTTGTCGTCTTCTTTCGGACTTGCTTCAAAACCCTCTACTGCACCAAAAGGTGACTGTTCTTCCATAGGTTTCAGTTCGATAACCTGTACTGCGCGTAACCGGAGTGACACTCCAGTGCCTATTGCCCCGTGATAAGGAGCAAAAGCAATAGCAATGTTAACCGTACTTCCTGTTGTGAGCAAGAAGTCATCGTCTAACTTTACCCCTGCGGCATCATACTGTGCAGGTTTACGGGTGGCTTCTACACCATAAGCGCCTTTGAGCTTGGCTTTATGGCTGAATGTTCCATCATCCTCTTTCTTAAAAGGCATAGGAAATTTATCAGGCCAACTATCTTCTCGTTTGGCTTTATAGGCTGCTGCCATTTGTTTATACAGATCTTTAGCTTGCGCCTCAGTCATCTTGAACTGAATGGTATACGTGGCACCATCATCAAACGCATCACAAGGCACAGACCGCTTTTCTTGCGGATCAAACTTGTACGTGCGGTTAATACGAGGCCACAGTGCTTCTATATTATTAATGTTATAGTTCATGTTTACAGCTTCAGACATATCGTTCTCCCAATGTCTTATTGATCGTCATCTAGTAGTTCTAGCAGGTCGTCATCTTCGTCAGTTGCCACCTCTGGAATTACTTCTGGTTCTACCACAACCTCATTCTCATAGTCATTGATGTCAGGTGCGGTCTTCTTAGTTGTTAATGCTTCAGATATATCAGGTATGCAGAATCTGTAGGTGTTGCCTACACGAATGTAGGTTTCCTGCGGGATCTGATCCTGACGAACCCAAGCACGTATTGTCGATACAGAAACACTAAAGTGTTTAGCTACATCTTCTATAGGCACATATTTTGGTTCCATTACTTCTTCCTCACTGCCATAGAATATTCAGAGTCAATGTTTAGGCAGTCTGGCCTTGACTCAGGGTTTTCTTCTAAAAACTGCTTAAAGTTTGTCTGATTCAAACGCTTCTCCAACAACTCAGGAACGTTGTGTTCCATGATGAAGGCGTGCATTTTCTCCCAATCGTTTGTCCAGAACTTTTGTTTTGTAGATCTATAAAACAGACCTTCAGCAGTTCTCACACTCTCGACACCATGCGCATTGCAATAGTCGAGTAGTCCTTTTTTGACCCTCTCTAATTGACGAGAGAGAACAGAATCTTTCTCTTTGTATTCTGCTGATAGCTTTGCCCGCTCTTCGCGGATCTTTATATAAGCTTTAGTCAGCTTTTCAGCGGTAATACCACCCATATCGTTCTCCTTAAACTTATCATTTAATGTAATGTAGTGACGATATGTGTGTTAGTCAAGTAGTTCTTTATATAGATCTATCATTTTTGTGTGTACGTCTATTCTATTATCTAACAGTGAGTAAACACGTTTCTCTACAGCTGAACCTTGTAACTGCACAACAGTGCATTTGTGGTTTTGCCCTGATCTGTGGATACGAGCATTGGCTTGTGCATATGTCTCTAAGGAACTAGTTGGCCCCCACCAAACTATAGTGTTAGCGGCTGTTAACGTGACACCATGTGCTGCTGCTTGAGGTTGAATAACCAGCACCCGTGGATCAGGTGTGGTTTGAAACGTTTTAAATATCTGTGTCCTGTTTGGAGCAGATACATCCCCACGTATTACTTCTGTGGTAATCCCATCTTTGCGTAATTTATCTGTAAGTATATCAATGGCGTGTCTAAACGGCACAAACACCAGAACCTTTTGACTAGATTCGTCAATCACTTCGCGTAACACTTTGTAACGATGTGCTATATCAAACTCTAGTACGTCACTGTCGTCTGTGTACACCGCACCTGCTGCTATTTGTAATAATTTAGACATAGCTACAGCCGCGTTCATTGCGGTAATCTGTTCACCCGTGATCTGCATAACGAGTTTCTTGCGTAACTCTTCGTAGTATTTTTTCTGTTGGCGTGTCATCTCTACTTCACGCTTGACATACACCATGTCAGGTAAGTCTAGACACTCATCCTTGGTAAATCTTACGGCAGGTTGTAAGGCATTAAATACTATACCCGTGGCGTTCTCTTTAGGTATCCATTTAAAGTTAGTCACCTTAACCATAATCTGATCGCGGAAAGACCCAAAGAAACGTGGTACAGATGCTGGATTAACTAATTTTGCTAACCCGTACGCATCTAGCGGACTTTGTGCGGCTGGCGTACCTGTCATCATCCAGAGCCATGTTTCAGGTTTAATCAATTTATTAAGAGTTTTGAAACGATTTGTCTGCGCGTTTTTGTAGTGTGTGGCCTCATCGACAATAACTAAATCAAAACCACCTGCGTCTATCTCATCTTTTACAATGGCAAGGCCGTCATAATTTATAATTACATAATCTGCGCCTTGTTCAATTATTTCCTTACGTTTCTTGCTACTACCATAGGCCACATCAACAGTTCTATGTGGAGCAAATGTAAACAAGTCATCACGCCATGCGCTATCCATGATCGAAAGCGGGCAGATAACTAACACACGTTTGATAATATTTTTATTAAGTAGGAAGTCAGATGCCCATATAGCACTGGCAGTCTTACCTGTACCCTGTTCATTAAAACAGAAAGCTTTCCTGTTCAACGTAAGAAATGATGCTGTGGTTTTTTGGTGAGCGAAAGGCTCATGGCTCCCTGTCCATTGATATTGCATCTCTATGGGTGACGGTGCTTTTATATTTAAGTTTTTAAGTACTTGTGTTTCATCAACACCAAAATTTACCACTACCCTGTTATCAGATAGTGCTTTGCTTTTAGGTATAACTTCTGTTACCTGCTGTGGGTTTTTTAACCGCAACAACAAGGCTTTGCCATTTTCGACAATCTCCACCATGTTCTCCTACTTTTTCTTTTTATAATTGCGACTGCGGTTTTTCTTTGGGCTTTCCAGCTTTGTACCGTCTTTGTTTTTGCCGCCTTTACTTAATGCTTTTTTGTGACTTACATCCTTACCTTTTCGACTTATACCTTTTTTATCATAAGCACGTCTGGCGCGTTGGCGTTCCATTCTAGACTCATGTTCACCACGTTCCTTTTGTTTTTGATACTCACGTTTGTACGGTCTGGGTTTCTTTGTGTACGCCATTTAATTACTCCCGTTGTGAACACATTCCAATACAACACAATGTCGTTTACATAATCCGCTGGGGTGGGCGTTCCAGACGTTTTTCTCATGTGCCGTTTCCATGCGCTTGTAGTTAGCTAACCACTTAGACCAAAGAACTGGCATCATATCTCTGGTATAAGTGTCCTTTACAAGGTCTCTGGATATTACAAACAATAACCCTGCACGTACAGTGTCTACTTCGGGGTAGTGTTTGAATGTGGCTAACGCCATCAATTCCAACTGACCTTTATCCGCATACTTGGCTGACTTACTGGTCTTGTAGTCCACCACCCAAGCAGTATCTTTATCTAGGATAACCAAATCTGCAATGCCACGCCACCAAACTTTCTTGTCAAAGAAGCCACATGGCTCAAGGTTCTCATCCAGACCCATCTTTATTTCACATAACTTGTTACCACGCTTGGCTTTAAGACCGTCGAGAGCGGGTTGGGCAAACTTAAAATTATCAGGGATAGACGTCCCATCTCGCACGTATTCTTCTGCGGCAAGATGGAACGCCGTGCCATATGACATAGCATCAGTCTCAGGCTCAGAGTAATCCTTGACAATCTTGAGGTGATAGAACTTCTTGGGGCATTGCTCAAATGCCTTAATCCTACTAAATGACCACGGCTTTATACTCATAAATAGCCCCCATGCCATAAAAGCTTTTTCTTCAGTTTATGAGACTTACCTGTGAGCGAATAACTTTGTAACTCTTGAAGAGAGGTTAGTGGTTCCGGTGGTAGTCTCTTAGTAACCCATGATGCACGGACAGTAAGTTGTGGATTGCCTACATCTTGGTTACACAATGCAAGAGTTAATTCTGCTCTACAACTATTGCAGGTAAACTCCGCAATAACTCCGCTTTGTGTATACACTATTCCATGCGACATGGACGTTGTATTCATAGTCAACTCAACTGATCCACACTTATTGCAACATAGAAAGCCATCATTTGTTCTTACGTCTGCATTATAGTAGCCTTGCCTTCCAGTGCCTATCTCCATATCGTATTCATCAATCATTCACAGTCTCCATACGACTTGCCAGCACCAGACTCGCAGTTAATAGGCAGACCCTCTGCCCAATCGGGTATCCACCGCATACACTGTTCAATGTACGCTTGTGCCTCACCCACTTCTTCGTCACGAACACAGCACACAACAGAGTCATGCACTGTTAACACTACGCGATGTTTCTTAGCTATTTTTAGCATTTGCTCACCAATTATGCAACGCGCTATGGCTTGGCATACATTCTCTATAACCTTGCCACCATAGATTCGATTGCGCCCACGCCTGACTCTGTAGTGAAACTCCGTGCCTTTATCAGTGGTGTCAAACCCCAGATCATCATAACGTAGTAGTAAGCCAGAGGGCAGTCGTATCGCGGACTCTTGAGGCATTACTTTAAGTACGCCAGCTAACCCTAACGATGCTTCTTCTTTTCTGGACAGGGCCACGAGAGCCTGTTGAGCATCACGCCATAACTTGTTTATCTTCCAGTTAGCCTCGCGGTAAATCTTGATTACACGCCGTGCTTCTGCGATATCCATATCAAATCCAAATGTCTTTAACTGTGCTTGAAACTTCATGGCTCCCATGCCATATCCAGCACCAAGGATCGTGGTCTTACCAACAAATCTCTGATCCTTGTCTACGTCAGGTTCATGCACACCATATATACGTGATGCCATCTTTACATATACATCCTCACCAGCCCTGAACGCGTGCGTGAGATCGTCCTGCTCTGCAAGCCAAGCCAGCACTCGCGCTTCTATCTGTGCCGAGTCTGCATCTATCAGTGTGTAACCGACTGGCGAAATAATACTACGCTTTAACTTCTTACCATTCACACCACGGCTGGGCAGATTTTGCAGGTTGATCTTGTCATCACCACCCCACCTACCAGTATGCGCGGCATAGTATCTGACAGGCACAGGTAGTGTGCCACGCTTTGCTATGTCTATGAAACGCTGTGTGCGTGTCTCTTCTAATGTAGATTTAGTGCCTAGCCTTGCCGCAACCAACGCTTGTACCTGCTCATTCTCATGGTCAGCTAACGCCTTGAACGCTTCGTCTGACTTGGCAAATGCAAATGTTTCTTTCTCAGTTGTAGGGCTGATCTTCATCGGCGGCTCAACGCCAAGCGACTTGAGTAACTCTGCAAACTTAGGGTTACTCATAAGATCTTCTTTGATTACTCCGGCGCTCTCCAACAACTCATCCTTACGATAACGTGTTTCTGTGAGATGTTGTTCTAGTAGGCCCAGATCTAACTCCAAAATCGGAACTATAAACATGCGCAGGGTAAGATCAATCAACTTCAGTTCCTGACGCGGAAAATCCTTCGCCATGATGGTAAACAGTTTGTATGTGAGATCCACGTCATTGACGCAGTAATCACCGTAGTTACCTAGTTCTTCGGGTGTGAAGTCTTCTCTTCGCTTACCGAGCGCGTTAACAACTTCGGTTCCTTTGACTCCAACTCCATACTTTTCACTGACCGCTTTGAGGCTCGCACTAGTTTCAACCCCGTGAATAGCGCGAGCAATGCACATTGTGTCAGTATAAATCCGAGGGTGAACATCAAATAACCAATTAAGAATTGCGCCATCAAAAATGGTGTTATGGCAAAGTAACATAGAGTTCTGCCAATCGAATGACTTGAGGTATTCCTTGATCTGTTCGTGTGTGCCACTAGCCCACTCCGTTTCTTCTTTGTTTACTTTTACACCCACGCCTATCACCTCAAAACGAGGATCACGGACGTAGGCTTCAGTAGTGAGTTTCGACAGGGAATAATCCCTGTCGTAATATGTTTCAAAGTCGAGTGTGATCAAATCCATTAGTCAATGTCTTCTGGATCAAACTGATCTAACTCTGCGGCTAGTGCCAGATATCCACAAGCATCAACAAAGTTATCTTTGCCGTTGGACTCTTGCTGTCTAGCCCCCACCGATCTGGCTATCTTAAGAAGTGCGAGCATGACAGGCACTTGTTCTGGCTGTATGTCATAACCTGTGTAACCCTGCCATAACCTAGAGGTGAGGTAGGCGTTCTTCCAAAACTCCCCATGCTCTTCTTCTCTGTCACCAGACACGAGGCTCTCTGCTTCACGCAACGTTTCTGAACGCACACGATCATCGGTGGTTTCTTCAACCTCTTCCAATGCGTATGTGCTATATTTGTTACCCGAATAGTCTTTGAAAGTCTCGGTGACTACAGGCTGCACGTTGAGTTCTTTCTCTATAACTTCTTTTGGTGTGCCTGATTGTGACCTAAGAGTGTACACGTACTTAATAGTACAACCACAGGCTTCTGCCACTTCTTTAACTGGCGCAAGCCTATGCTTAATCATATAACGTAATACTTTTTCTTTTTTATTCAGTTTTTTCCGTGCCATGTTGTTCTCCTTTTGATGGCAATTCTAACTGGTCAGGGTCTTTTTGTTTTTGTATCCCTGCACCAGCCATTGTTAAGTCACAGACATTACATGTGACTATCTCTTCGTGATAATCTACAGCCGCCTCACACCGTGGGCATAGGCCGTTATCAATAGCTTTTTGAAAGCTACCGTCACCCAGCGTTATCATCACTGGATTCTTTTTTTACAGAAGCGGATAAAGTTATTTGAAAGTATTGTCTAGCCGCTCGTAATTGGTTTGCGCTAAACTCTACTTCTGCCAACTTTGCATCCAGATTCCTTATCTGATTTACAGCATACTTCTGATCTTCTGCAAGTTCGTTATAGAAGTATTCATTACCGTCAATCACTAACTTATCATCAGTTAATATTTTGTTTTCACTCATCTTCGTCCTCCTCGGCCATGTTTATAGTATCAAATATCCAACCGCGCATACCCAAGCCTTTGGTTTCAACCAACTTGCCGCAGTCCACACAAACAAAGTCTGCTGTACCGTATTGAGCCAGCATAACCTCACCCACGGTGCTAGGTGGCATTTTACAGATTGCACAAGTATCGCCATGCCACAGCATCTTACCTGTCTCAGGATCTGTTTCTATTAAGTCGTTATGACGTACATCAAACGCTGATGTTTTTCCGTGATATTGGTTTTCAATAAAATTGTCCTGATAATTAAAGTAGGGTGCAGATGTCTCCATACCGATAGATGACTTGTTAGGAGCCAAGGCTTTAACGGTCGCGGCTGTCAGAAATCCCATCATCTTGAGTCCATTGACCTCACTATTTTTTCTTTTGCCACTGGCTTTTTTGTTAGCGCATCTATCTTCATCTGATAAATCTAATCTTGGTTTATTTTTTAACGCATTATTATTTAGCGTCTCTTGCCTTTTTTCTTTGGCTTTGCGAATAGCTGTGACTTTATCAACTTTTTCTAACTCACGTCGCATCCTAATCGGTGCATGTATCGGTAAGTCGTTGTCTGGTTTTTTCTTTTTAGCGTTCATGGGCTTACGCTTGCCATAAGATGCCAACACCTCGGCGCGCCTTGCACTAATCCTCGTCATAATCAAATCCCCCCTCATTATAAATGAGAGCCTCTAATTCTTCATCTGTCATCTTGTCTATATCTCTAACAATATCTTTTTTCTTAGGTCTTAACTTATGTACATTGGACTTCTTGAGGCTCGGTGCTTCCGGTTTCTGTTTTGGACTGCTTACTGCTTGCGGTTCTTCAATGAGATCAGTCCATAATATTTCTCGCGTCCAAAACTGATAACCACAAGTCAAACACACCCTTTTACGTTTTACTGTGTTTTCTTTAGGCGCAGACTTACACGCGCTATTCATGCCCCTGCTGTTTGTGACTTTCGTGTCCTTGTTACATTTTACACATAGCATCTCTCAAATCCTCTCTGGTAGAGGGGGGAAGCGCGTCCAAAACGCTCTAGCAACTCCACGCTTCCCCCAGAGGTCACAGTCCATAGAAAGGATTAACATTAGACCGCCCTCATTGCAGTGGTTAATTACGGCACTCACTGCTTACCGTCCAAACGGTATCTGGTTGAGACATTCAGCTACCTCACCGATGTTGTCCTCGTTCACTATCAAAGCGAGGCCACCCTGTTTGGAAATATTGTCTAAGGCTAACTGCTGTAGTGGTGTGGCTTTGTTCTTGCCAGCCTTGCACTCGATACCAAAAAACATTCCCTGATAACATCCTACTATGTCTGGTACACCGCTGGTGCCGTAGCCACCTGTAACTGGATAGAAGTAGTACGCACCCAGATCCTTGAGTACCGCGACAACTTTCTTTTTTACTTTTGCTTCTGGCGTTAATGCCATCTGATCCCCCAAAATAGCTGGTATCAATAAAGTAGCTGGTATCAAGGGGCGACAACGAGCCGCCCCTCATTCACGAAAGTTTACGCAATTCCGTAAACTTTTATTACCAAATGTCTTTGCCTCTATAGTGTGGGTATTCCCGACACCAACGTAGTTTTACTTCCTCACCTTTTTTCTTACTTATCCAGAACCTATACTTATCGCCTTTATGTTCTCTCGGCTCTAGTAACATCAACAGTGCTAACTTCTCTTGCACCCATTGCGGTAGGTGATCTACACTAAAGTAAGTATCGGCAAGTGGGTTGTCAACCCTATTTATGCCGATACATAACACTTCGACAGTATTTGTATCGGGGTCTATGCAAACACGCCATAACGCGTCATCATCTAACAACATAGAACATACCTTGGTCAACGCGCATACCCACATCATCGACATAGTTGCCATCCTCTGTCATAGAGAGGACAGCTAACTTGCCCATAATATCTTCTGGTAAGTCGTCAGTGTATGTGAGGAACTGATCAGATATGCGGGGGTTGTAATCTCGCACGTCATCCAACTCGGTTACTTGGAACGTCTGCTTGCCAAACTTCTCAAACACACGAACAAAGTACACGTTGACTGTTTTCTGGAATGACTCCCTCCACGCGTCACCCACCTCAAACATCTGCTTCAACTGATGCCCGAACTCGCCATCGACAAACCCATGATCCGAGTCTACCAGATGCCTCAACTCTGTAAGCATACGACCCCTAAACGCGCCAGTCTTGTTACCTGCCTCATGGTCAAACAACTCACGCATGGATTTGCGAAACTTGGAGCCAAGCATCTCTGGTGCATCGTTGGCTTTGGAACGCAACAACTTAGCATGAGCCTTCGCCATCTCTTGTGGTGAGAAGTTACGGAGAAAACGTTTAGCGTTACGTATGGCCGTGTCCATATTACCAGACATCTTCATGCAAAACTGATCCTGATAGTCACCATACTTTTCATTGGTAATCTTGCGAGAACCAACCATGTACTGAGGTTCACCAACAGTCTCAGTGCGAAAGTCACCATACCCAATGTAGCCCATCGGGTACGGCTCGTCTGGATAGTATACCCATACCTTGTTGCTTCTCATCTTCGCAAACTTTACACCACGAAACACGCCTTGCAATCTGTCCATAAACGTCTGCAACTCGGTATTAGGCTTAAACGCCGACTGTCCTTGCAATTCTAAATCTTTCGCAGTCTTTATTATCTCTGTAACTGTACGCTCTTTGAAATCAATTCCCATCTTCTTATCCCTTCACTTTCTTTGTGAACCCACATACTTTGTTGATCCATCTGTTGAACTCTGCCTTAACTTGTTTAGCGTCAGCCTCTGACTGAACATTACGAATAGTACCATAACTTGACACAAAGTCAACAGCCATGGGTAAACGTAACGGATGATCTTGTTTCGTGAGAGCATGGCGCATGAACTTTGCCAACTCGTCATGGTCGTAGTAATTCACACCTGTGATCTCCGTCACCTGTCCACGCATAAGCCCACGATACTTGTAGTCATCAACCTGCATTAGCGGAGCCATAGCACTGATCCACTCAAGGTAACTTGTTATGTGGTCTTTGTATCTGGCCTTGACGTCCTTGAGTACAATCGTGCGTGGTGGCTTGGGTGCATCACACACGTCACCAACCAAAGTAAATCTGTCATCATCACGCTTGAATGTAAGAGCCGATCCGTCATCGGTTGCTCGCATCCAACTGTTCCAGCGACTGCGCGGCCTGTCGCTAGTCTGTTCGTATATATGACGCGGCACATACATACACTTGGGTAGGTAGAGTGCTTCGCCAGTATCCACACGTATATACTGCTTACCGCTCTGTATGTAGAAACCCATACCGCGTGGTAACATCCTCTCAAGAAACGAGTAGTGACTCATGTGCGCACAGTCGCCAATGCCATTGCGTATCTTGATAGTCTCAGTGCCATCGCTGTGACGCTTCCAACAGATCGGTGCTAGTGCCACCATCTCTGCTTGTGTTGGAGCCGCTGGCCTACCTCTAAAGTAATACCACTTGAACACGTCATCATAGTAGCCACCGTTCATCAACAGATAGCAGTTGGGCGATATCTTCTTAATGCGCTCATGGTCACGCGCTCTGTCAGCGATAGGTCTAACATCTTTACCTGTGTTCTTACCCTTCATTGGCTTGGTGTTGTGGTAGCGTTCAGCCACCTCATCGAATGTCGATAGTCTTTCATATGTCATAGCCATTAGTCTGTCCTTTCCTCAGTCTTTACGCAATTGCGTAAAGTATTGTCATTGGCAAAATTTACTTCGTTGGTAATGGTAGTCTGTACTTGTAGTGCATCAGCAAGTAAGTCAGCCAAGTGGCCTCCTGTCTTGTCATCATGCCCACCACAGTCACTCTCGTTGCATGAGACTTCTATGTCCTCATACTCCTCGCCCACACGTATAAACCTATAAGCGTATGGCAAGCCACGCTCCTCCCAGAATGTCTCTGCAAGTTTGGTCAGTGCTTCAAACCCTGTGACATCCTCATAGCTGTCATACCACTTGACTTGATATGCGTTGTACATGGCAACCCACGCATCCCCATACTCACCCACCTCCCACTCGGGAAGCAGGTTGTGTTTCTGCACATACATATTGAGAGCATAGACGGACAGTAACTCGTCCATGTTCTCTTTACTTGCCATCGCTACTGCAATGACTACATCGCTTCGGTATCCCATCTTACATATCTCCTGATTTTACATGGACTGTAATGCCACAGTCGGGCTTTGCACTTTTGTTGTCGATGATGACCCACAACACTGGACACGACCATTGACCCCACGATCCGCCAAGGTAGCCATCGGTAATCACGATAACAGCTTGTGGTGTGATGTGTTTGTCAGTCATGTATTCAGGGACACACTCAACACTAGTGCCGCCGCCACCCTTGGGTCTGGTTGATGCCACCATTGTGTCAAGTTCGTGCATATCATACTTCTCGTCCTGACATACCTTAGTGTCCCAATACAACAGACGCACTGCTTCTGGATGCACAGTGTCAGCGATTGACTTGATCTCGGTCAGAGCAACGGACACTTCACGATCACCGATAGACCCTGACATATCAGTGGCAATCACTAACTCGTCAACACGCTCGGATATACCGCTCGGCAGATACACGCCACTAGACATGAAACGTCTGTTTGGTCTGCGCCATGTCGAGTAGTCGTTGCCTGTGCAAGTGGTTGTGATGAAGTCACGCATTACCTCACGCCAATCGACTTGTGGTTGTAGCAATTCCTTGACATCACGATCACCACCCGATCCCATCTTGCCAGCAATCAATGCGCCTTGGCGTATGGCCTCGTCAATGTCACGGTCAAGCGCACGTTGCTCATCAGCCGATAGTTCTTGTGCGCCCTCGAAGTCATGCTCGTCGAATGGTTGTGGTGACGAGTTACCCTGTGTACCATCACCGCCCTCTTCCCCGGAGCTAGAACTACCACCCTGCCCCTGACCCTTTGGTGGGTCTTGCTTGAGTGCGTTGAAGACTTGGGCTGTGTCCATGCCACGATACTTCTCATCATAACAACCCACTGTGAGTGCGCCTGTCATGGTAGCAAACCCATCCTTGTTGTCATCGACGATCTTGAGATTGATCACAAAGTCCATAGCCATGTTAGCAAGCTGTGGGTTCTCTTTCCACAGATGCCGCCACGTTATGAGATGACGATACAGTTTGTGGTAGCACTCATGCAGTATGAGGAAACGGAACTCGGGATCGTTAAGCTGGTCAGCAAACACACGTCCGTATATCTCATCACGTCCGTTGGTGTAGGCTGTCTGCGTCTTGTCACAGATACGCTTTTCGCCCAGCATCATAATACCAGC
>Ga0208919_1000096_pt1 | contig 60215 bp, 71 predicted proteins | sample 4_EtaG_FD_184076 | JGI IMG/M metagenome (GOLD analysis project Ga0208919, IMG submission 184076) | Marine viral communities from the Subarctic Pacific Ocean - 4_ETSP_OMZ_AT15127 metaG (SPAdes) (version 3) | ecosystem: Environmental > Aquatic > Marine > Oceanic | place: Pacific Ocean | collected... | reverse complement strand
CTTCATTTGATAAACGGCAGAGAGAAAAAAGTAGGTTTTTGAGTCAGAATCAAATATATTCTTAACCAATTATACTATTATCATTATTATCATATCATATACAACACACACACACTCTCTCTCTCTATATTACATATATCTCTAAGGGGTATGATAAATGAGAGAAATGAATAAATGAACCCGAAATGTGCGAATTCAAAACGGAATCGCAGATTATGTTTATCATCGGGTTGATAATTGAATGATAAACGAATACACTCAACATATAGTGAAAGGCGAGAAAGGCGTTTGGCTACCTTAGCGGGTAGTCAACTGACAAGTGACGTAGTGACTCTTCGGAGGAATGACTGAGCGACTAAGTATCGGCACTGTTGGGATTGTGGGTTACCATTGGTAATTTGAAAGATAGATAAAGAAGTTGGCCGTGAAGGATGCAATACTCTTGCGAGATAATACTCTAGTTTTGAGTGAGAATAGTTCACGAAACACCTATGCGTTGGAAGATACCCTTCGCATACTTTGCGCTGTAAAAAAGAGTAGTCGGTGTGGCTGTAAATAAATCGGGTATGTGACTTTAGCATACTGTATCCCCTTCGGAATGGTCGGCATAGAACGACTTTCATCCCCACTCCCAATACACTTTATTAATGCCCTAATTTATGGGTTGATAGGAGGAATAAGAATGACAAGAAAGAATCCAAATGTAAGTAAGACAGGGCAAAGTGGAAGGCGAAGAATTGGCCGACAAGAAAGACATTGTAACTTTGTAGATGACGAAGGTAGGTGTAATCGAATGTTTCACACGTTTGATGTCAAAATACATCATTGCGAAGAACACAGAAAAGACACATCGTTGTCCTTAACCAAAGGTAGAAATCGTCACCATCAATTAGGCAATCAAAAGAAGATGTCTGAATTTGTCGAATGGCTCATGTTCCAATACGAAGTTGATATGGAACAATTAGACTCCATATCAAAATGGAAGAAGAAGCAGACAAAGGTAATAGAAAAACTTCAGCATGATGTTGCTGACACGATATTACCCTTAATGCAGGAAATTACTAATTTAAGGAATGATGTCACACAACTACAAAAACGGTTAGACGTAACAAATAGGAGAATTGTTAGTCTCCGTCAAGAAGAAGAATAATCAAAATATCACACAAGTTTGGGTTCAAACCCAACGGGGGTGTCGGGAATCCATCTCGGCATCCCCAACAAATTCAAATGTCGGTTTGGCACAGTAATTAGTGAAATCTCTGTCATCCCCTTTGGGTGTGTCCGTTGCATCTCCGCATATCACTTCCCGACAGTCAAATATCCAATAGCGACATTATGATTCCCTGATGTTTTTTTCATCCGGCTTCATGACCAATCGCAACATTGTTCTCACCAGTGGTGAGATAGCATGGTTTTGTGCAAACTAAGATGTAAAACATAAATTCTATTGGAATTAAACAAATCGGTGTAAAAAGCGAAAACAATCGTTTGTTTTGCGTTGTTTAAATAGGCTCACCGTTTTTTTTTCACAAAAGGTAGTTTATTTCTATTATGCGAGTAAAAGAGTAAAGGTGTTAATATGGTAAATAAGAGTAAAGAATTAGAAGATAAGGAAGTTAACTGTAAGTTATGTAATGATAGCGGTATTGTTGCTGTAATGAACCAGTTTGGTGAATATGAATTAGAGCAATGTTTGTGTATTGCAGAGACATCGTTCTTCAGACTTCATGGCATTGAGTAGAAACATACTTGTCTCTCCGTGTGTAGGAAAGCATATGGATGAAGAGGAGAAGCAGTATGTGCGATTCAAGAATGCGTTACTTTCAATAGAAGAAATCCAAGCATTTACTTGGTCAAGTTTGAAAGAAACTGATAACTTGAGGAACATGTTTACCAACGATAGAATTGGAGCAAATGGTGTTCCTAGATACTACAAGGTGGTAGTGTTCCTACGTGGTGGTCAGAACTTTGTTTCTGCTTGCACGAAGAAGACACTGGATAATATGATAATTAGATTCAAGCGACGATGGTCGGACAAAGAAGAAGAGGAATGGCAATGAAAAAAGTAGTTGCAAGAGAATTAGATATGAGTGAAAGAATACTCGTCAATGTAGAAAAGATGAGAACTCATTTCAATGGAATGGTTGAGGCATTTGAAGAATTGCCAAACCTAAAGCCTGTAAGAAGGCAGATAATCGAGGATGCTATGCATGTTATTGGAATAACAATGGATGGCGTAATCAAAGAAGTAATAGATGAAGGAGGTAGAATATAATGTTTGGAATATTAAGAACAATACGACAGATACTAAACCCGTTTGAGTGGACAAGTGACGGAACTGGTAACGATGACGTATGAAGATATGAAAAAATGGAGAGAAGATATTGAGTATGACGAAGGTCATACTGGCTACGTTTGTAGAGGCGGTAGAAACGTGTATGTTCAAGTGATTGAGAAAACATACTACGATAATGGGGCTAGAAAAGGTTCTATTGTAGAAACCGTTGGTGGACTAGCACAATATAGAACAAAGTGGAAAGCAATGAAAATTTTCACAAAAGAAGAAATAATGGAGGAATAAAAATGATGCAAAAAGAAAGTAACGTAGAATTTAGGATGGTATCTGATGATGAGATGCCACCTATGGTAATAACAATGAATGATGATGATAATGTAAAGATTGTTTTGAATCAACAACATTTGATTTGGTTGTCTCTGCACAGGAAAACAATTGGTGGGCTACCTGAAGCACTCTATGGAAAGATAGACATGCTTCTAGATGGCTTCCTACGTGAGCAAAGACAGAATGAAAGGATGGATTTAGAATGACTGATGTGTTTGAAGACGAACTCAGACTAAGAAGCAATAACTATCCTGCTCTAACAAGTAGACTACTAGCACTATCGGTGGCTGAAGACTATGAAGAAGCAAAGAAAGAATGGAGAATTACAGGAAGAGTTTGGAAGAAGTCACCCTTTGGAAGATATAGGGACATTATTCTTAATCACCCTAGCGGGCATCCACATCACTGTCTTTGTGGTAAAGATATTGTCTATCATTTTGAGATAGAGAACACTGAGAATGAGGTCAAGGAAATTGTTGGTTCAACTTGTATCAACAATTGGATGGTTCTCAGACACATGGCTGAGACTTTGAACATACCAATGTCTGCAATCACAGAAGAGAAGATTGAGGAATGGAAGAAGGTTGCAGTTGAAACTCTAATCAAAGAGGCTTGGTGGGATGAAGAAGGTGAAGAGTTCACTGAATTGTTTAATGAGGTCAAAGACTTAGACTTGAGACTAAACGTTAAGGTTACTCAAAAGAAGTATTATGATAATGATTTGAAGGAGTATCGCCCTGTAACATATCTTAGGAAATCCGGCTCAGGAAAATATGGAAGACCCGATTACCAAATGGCTTCTATTGTTTGGAGATGGAATCACCCTGATAATGCAAGGGCGCAAATTCACTCATCGAGAGGCTATCCAAATGATAGACTATTGCGAGACATTAATTTGTTCTCTATACTTGTTGATGATTACCTTGATAGAATTAAGGAAGAAGACAAGTATGTTGAAGACAGGAAGAAATTTCTAGATAATCTTGATTTGGAGATTAAGGATAAGTTGAGGAATCTAATGGAGCATGATGTTATGGAGCGTAAGTTCCTAGAAGCATGTCTCTACTTTGGATTCCCTGTATTCGATTCACATGATGATGGAGTCAATAATTGGGAACGCGGATTTTTGAGAGATATGAAGCGTCTATTCATTCGTGGTGGAGAACCCTCAGAAAAACAAGCCGAAAGGCTAAAGGGCATCCTACTAACACGTAATACTGCCAGTCCAACGCGGAAGCAATTGAGTTATCTGCAAGACTTAGGATATGAAGGAGATTTAGATTCCCTAACTAGGAAAGAAGCATCTGATGCAATATCCATGTTGAAGGAAAGAAGGTGGAACAATGAGTAAGAAAACAGCGAAGAAAACAGACGACGAAACAGTAGATGAGAATGCGGAAGTGATGGCTGCAATGCAAGCCAACAACGCACAGTTGCAGCAAACTGCACAACAGGCAATTAGCCAGTTACAGCAGTATATGGCACTTTGCGCTCACTACGAACAAACAATAAATGTCCTATCGGGAAGAGTTCAAGAACTCAACCGAACAATAGCGACCCTACAACAACAATCGTAGGAATTAGAAAGAAAAGAAAAGAGGTAATGAAAATGAAACTGAGAATACTGAATGACACAGGCCACACGGAATTAGACGTAACTAAGTCCGAAATGATTGAACAGATAGCAGACCACCCAACACATTGGGTATATGTTGATGGAGACATGGTAAGCCGAGAAAACATAACCGATGTAAATTGGTCTAATGTTGACTCTGTGAACCTAGTTCCCGCAATCGTTGGCGGTTCACTTTAATCGTGAACAGAAACAATCACTTGCGACTTTTGTCGTGAGTCCTCATGTTGTTTATATGCATGAGAGGCAACTACTATATGCGGCGTAAAGCACGTTGGTAGTCCTAGCATCGGGTCAGATGTCGAGTGGGTGAGAAGCCCACTAACAACTTTGAGAAGGAGAGATATTTATGAAATTAGGAAATGAGATTTTATCAGAAATTGTAGTCAACACAAAATATGCAAAATGGAAGGAAGAAGAACAGAGAAAGGAAACTTGGGAAGAGATTTGCAACAGAAATAGAGAGATGCATCTTACGCATTTAGACTCTATCACACCTCAGATGTGGAAATTGTCTACATCAATTCCTGAAATGGTGAAACAAATAAATCGTGTATATGATGAGTTTGTAATACCAAAGAAGATACTACCATCAATGCGCTCAATGCAATTTGCAGGTAAGCCAATTGAAGTATCTCCTAATAGGATATACAACTGTGCATATCTTCCTGTTGAGCATATGTCTGCTTTCAACGAAACTATGTTTCTTCTATTAGGAGGAACAGGTGTAGGATATTCTGTTCAGAAGCATCATGTGGATAAACTACCTGTTATCAGAAAACCGCTAAGTGATAGAACATATCGCTACAAGATAGCCGATTCGATAGAAGGTTGGGCTGAAGCAATTAGAGTATTGTTTGATTGCTATACTGGTAAGAGAACAACATCTCCTAGATTCGACTACTCCGATATAAGACCAAAGGGCGCACCACTGAAGACTACTGGTGGAAAAGCACCCGGCAAATCGCCTCTAAAGAAGTGTATCACAGTAATACAAAGTATGCTAGATGATATGCATGAAGGCCACAAGTTAACTCCAATTCAAGCACATGATATAATGTGTCATATTGCCGATTCGGTATTAGCCGGAGGCATTCGTAGGGCGGCTCTAATCAGTCTGTTTAGTGCAGATGATGAAGAGATGCTTACTGCTAAAGCAGGAGACTGGTGGGAATTAAACCCACAGCGAGGTAGAGCCAACAACTCTGCTGTTCTCTTGAGACATAAGGTGAAGAAAGACTTCTTCTATGATTTCATGAAGACAGTATCAAAGAGTAAGAGTGGTGAACCTGCAATCTATCTAACTAATGATAAGGATTGGGGAACTAATCCCTGCGTAGAGATTTCTCTTAGACCCTATCAGTTTTGCAATCTCTGTGAAGTGAATGTTTCAACTGTATCAGGCCAAAGGGATTTGGAACAGAGAATAGAAGCGGCAACCATATTGGGAACATTACAAGCCACTTACACTGACTTTCACTATCTCCGTGAGGTTTGGAGGAAGACAACAGAGAAAGATGCGTTAGTTGGTATTTCTATGACTGGCATTGCTAGTAACAGATTAGAGAATTTAGACCTAGTGAAAGCGGCAATGTTAGTTAAGACAACTAATGCTACTTACGCCAAAATACTTGGTATCAATGCCGCCGCAAGAACTACTTGTGTCAAACCTGCCGGAACAACCAGTTGCGTTCTAGGAACGTCTAGTGGTATTCATGCATGGTATGGTGAACATTACATTAGGCGTATTCAGATAGGAAAGGATGAGGCAATCTACCCCTATCTCAAGGAGAAGATACCTGATTTGGTGGAAGATTATCGCGCCGGTTACAATATGGCTGTGGTTTCTATACCACAAAAAATACCATTTGACAATGCTATAATTCGTTCTGATGAAAGTGCTGTTATGATGCTTGATAGAGTTAAGCATGTTTCTAAAACGTGGGTTCGTAACGGGCATATATCAGGCAATAACACACACAATGTATCCGCGACTGTTTACGTTCATGATGTTGAATGGAAATCAGTTACGGACTGGCTTTGGAATAATAGAAAGTTCTACAATGGCATTTCTATGCTCCCTTATGATGGGGGTTCATATGAGCAAACTCCATTTGAGCAGATAACTGCCGAGCAGTATGATGATATGATGAAATCACTTCACCCAATTGACTTGAGTGAGGTTAAAGAAGAAGAGGACACCACAAACCTACAAGGCGAAATCGCCTGTGCAGGTGGAGTGTGTGAAATCTGAGATACTGATTAAGGAAGCAGACTTCAAAATCTGTGAAGCAATGTTGAAAAAAAGTGTCACTCCTTCTCAATTGAGTTGGTTAGAGATGAGATTCACTCTGTATAAACAGGGGCATCTCAGATACAATAGACTGTATCGTTCTATGGAGCGAACAGTAAAAGGTGGATATTCTACCTACAAGTCAATGGAAGACTTGGCGAAGGATATAGATAGAGACTGTTGGTATCTCCATAATTACGGAGACACCAATTGGTGGAAAAAAGAAAAGGAGAATAACAATGAAAATAAAATTTACAATCCCCTCAGTGGGAGATAGCAATAGTTCGATAAGTAGTAGTTTTCTATTCAGGACTTCAAAGAAAGAACTGTTTAGGGGTTTATACGATGATAAGGGTAAGACTAAGATATTGAACCAATTTGGAGAAATGCCAGTTAATGTTCCTAGACTCTCTATTAATGACCCTATGTTCAGAACTACTAGAGGTAAGGTGCAAGACCCTATCACCACAACGATGGCTGATAGGATAACTAACTTACTACTAACTAAAACTCAAAATAATAATTATATGAACACAATCACTTTCAAGTATGTTGATGGGGAAAGTTTGCTTATTTACGGAAGGAAAAGTAGTCAACACCACATAGACGGAATACGCATTTCCAAAAAAGACTTAGCAGTTGTTCTAACCAAAATAATAGTTAGGGCATCGTTTGTTCGTAGCACCCACATAATGGATAACTACATTGACAGAGTTATTCACTATCCACCTAACGTATTACATGCAATTGAGAACCGTTCACCATATAATTTCCATGTTGAGGGAACAAAGCAAGATGTTCTAATCAACACTAGAGTAATTAGCGAAACTGAATGTGCTTTAGAAATATCAGAAGGAATATGGGGGGCTATCACCCACAAAGACTTGAATGTGTTTCTAAACACGTTTAGGTTTGGTCAATCTAAATCAAAGACATGGTATAGAGTAACACCTAACGAACTATGGCGTTTGTTGATGGGTAATCCACCCACTGAGATTCAATCTAAACTATGCATAGCGTGGTTAATGCAAAACCGTAAGCAAGACATGGTAGAAAACCGAGCAACACAACTTCTACATGAAATGAATAATGAGTATCCTGAAATAGAGTTGGTTCAATTCAGAAATCCAACCAACAAGGCTCTCTTTGTGAGAGGTAAGGTTTGTGATTGGGTTATTGCTGATGAGAAGAGTGGTATGAAAATAGGAAGGCAGAATGTAAACACATATTTGATTGGCGCAAAGGCAGACGCTAACCATACAGGAAGTAAGTGGAAGGGACATAATCTAATTGGCCCAATATGTATTGATAACATGCACACTAACTCAAGCATTGGCGACCAACTCACTGCTAGGGCATTGGCATTAATGAATGATGTTTCAGCCAAAGGACACATATACACTATTCGTGAACAAGTAGATGCTGCGATAAACAGGGATGAGGAAACCCAAAAGTTACACAGACTGAACAGGGATGACTTAAATTCTTGGACTCAAGCCAAAGAAACGTCTTACATTACACGTAAGGCTAATGAAAAGAAAGCGGAGAAGATGGCATGAAGCATAGAGATGCACACTACTACTTAGGCATCATCAAAAAGGAGTTAAGCCTCTATGGTGACACACCACGCTCAATCGCCAATATCGCTTGGGCGGAACGACAACTTCTCGATATGATAGATGGGGTGAGCGCATGAAGTGTATTGAGTGTGATTCCTTAGAATCAACATTTGATGAACGACTCGGTTATCATACTTGTTCTGATTGTGGATTAGTTCTGAGTGTAGAGATATTTGAGACATCAGATAAGAAGAAACTTACTAATCCATTAACCTCTGACACTACTCACAACTTAGGTTCTCATATTTGGCGTGGTGATGAAGATAAATTTTCACGAAAGCATGGTTTAGTGTTTCAAAACATGAGAACTAAGCGAAAACAGTTCGTTAGGCAAGGAGACAATGAAACACATTCACTTTGTATGATGTTTATATCCCCATACAAGAGTCTAATGGCAGATAGGGATTTAGTTAGAGATAGAATAGAAAATCTATACCAACAACTACAACGACAACGAGTTCTCGTTGGCTATACTAGAGATAGTAGAGCCGCAGGTTTGGCATACTTCATGCTAAAGGATGAAGGAGCATATGTTTCTTTGAAAGAAATAACTAAAACAACTGGTGTGCCAACAAGGGAGTTGATTAGGAGTGCAAAGAAGATTGCTAAGTTCTTCAGAAAGAGCCATATTTTTGGTCAAAGGAATCTGAATCAAATGATTACTCGTTGTTTAGACAACGCTGAAACTCCTATTGAAGATAGGCAAAGTATCTATCGGTTAGTAGAATATATTGCTAACTATTATGATGCATTGAATATGCGATTTGCTGATAGTGAAGTAGCAGCATCAATTTGGATAGCAGGAAAGATGACAGGAGAGACTATCCTCCAAAGAGACGTTCAGGAAGCAATGAATGTTAGTGTAGTAACAGTTAGACTACAAGTTAGAGCAATATGCACTACACTGAACCTAGATAGTAAGAGATTAAAACAATACAATGTAAATGATGTAATTAATGGAGTGAGAATATGATTGATAAAATCAACATATCTAATACAACTCTATCTACATTCAGGGATAGACACCGTAAGTTCGATGCTAAACAAGCGAAGAGGCATGACTTTGGACAAGCACACTGTGTGAATTGTGATGAGGTATTTATCAAGAATCACCCGCGCACAAAACTTTGTTCCAAAGTATGTAAGCGTGAGAGGAAGATTGTGATGGAACGCAGGTATCGCAAAGAGAACACTGAGACGTATAGAGAGAATAAACGCAAGTGGCGCAAAGAGAACCCTGAGAAGCATAGAGAGTATAACCGCAAGAATTACGAGAAGAATCCTGAGAAAAAGAGAGCAAAAGGTCGCGAGTATTACAAGAAGAATCGTGAGAAGATATTAGCGCAAAAGCGTGAGTATTACAAGAAGAATAAAAATGGAGGCGAAGAAGAATGAGAAAAATAATGATAATTGGAGCAGGAGGAATAGGGAGTTACTTAGTTGACTTTCTATCTAGAATTGGAATATACGACATAACCGTGTTTGATGATGATAAGGTGGAGAAGAAGAACATCACCTATCAGAACTTTCATAAGAATCACATTGGTCTATTGAAGACTGACGCACTAACAACAAGGTTTGCTGTCAAGGCAGAACCCTATCAAGTGCTTGTCGAGAAACAACTCAAGGGATATGACCTAGTGATTTGTTGTGCTGACAACTTAGCAGTAAGGCGATTACTATATCGTCAAGGCTATGGTGATGATGCAAAGATACACTGGTTAGACCTTAGAGCGCAAGGGCGTAATGCCGCATTGATTTCCTACAAGGTTAACATGAACTTAGTTGATGACCTACTAGCAGGAGCAGAAGGGTCATTCAGTTGTCAGGGTGGAGATTGGGATGGTTCACCACAGGACATTAACTGTATGCAAATTGCAATTGCAGGAATGGCAACTCAGTGGATTCAGAGATGGTGGCAAGACAAGATTAACGTTGCAGACAAGATGGTGTTTAACGTATGAGGGCAACATCGAAAGTTCACGTAGAGTATGAGGTGTTAAGACACTTACTTACTAGAATAGATTTGTCTGAATTAGAAAACAAGATGGTTAATGATTTCAAGAATGATAAGAATTACGAAACTCTAGCAAAGCGTTTTGCAGATGGTTCTGATTCTATCGCCTCTACTCTGAATAACATGGTCAATAGTAGATTACACAGGTTGCCTAAGAAGCATCCTGCTTACAGGGGGAAGGAAGAATGATTGACACAGACAAATACGAGAAGATGACTTGGGAAACACCATCGGATGAATTAGAGGATGCAATAGAGAACCTGCTTGCAGAAGTCAAGCGGCTGCGGAAATTGACCGCGTTCTTGCGCCGCACGAATAAGCAATTTAAACCAACATATCCTGTTTGGGGTGAAGAGGAATGAAATTTATTCATTTTTCTATTCTTGATAAGACACTATGTGGAGCAGAAGAAGAGTTAGTTCCTGAACACTTAGTAGAAACAAGAAGGTTCTGTAATGATTGTGTTCAGGTTATGTGGAAAGAACAGTATAAACGTAGAATACTATCCCCCCAACTCAAGAAAACTAAACTTCCTCCTAGTAAGAGGGAGTCATTAGAACTTCCACTTACTAGTAGATTCAAACCATTAATAAAATACATGAGGTGAAAAAAAATGGATAGAGAAAGAAGAGAAAACATGGTTCTGTTAATGCAATTAATGCAGAGAAATAGTAAACATGACACAGAAAGATTAGCGCGAATGGAGGAAGAATGATGAGTTTGACAATTTTTACGGCTACATGGTGTGGGCCATGTAAACAAATAAAAACATGGTTAGAATCTAATGGTGATTTGGATAAGTTTCATTTTGTAGATATTGATAACCCTGATGGAACTATTCCTCTAGGGGTTAAAAGTGTTCCAACTCTAATTGACACAGAACATGAGAAGATTATTTCAGGTGCTAATTCGATTATTGATTATTTGAAAGACAGTAGGTTATGAAAATGAAATGCGATATGTGTAATGGAGAGATGAAGAATGAGTAAAGAAGAAGAGAAAATAGAAGATATTGATGAAGGAATGGTAGATGAAATGATTAACGTAATATCAACTGATGGCTATTACGAACAGGCAGAGATAGTGAAAGTAACATGTCCTGCCTGTGGTGAAGAGTTCTTAGGAACAAAGAGACATGCAGGTGGATTTATTGCAGGACATCAAGCCTATCATGAATTTATCAACAAGCAGGATTTAATCATAGATAATTTGGGGGGAGCATGATGAGTGAATGTATGGGTTGTGAAGCAGTTGGTCAATACGGCCACGAGGTTCTACTAGACGACTACGGTTACAAACTCGCCTACATCTGTGTTGATAATGGCTACAAGTATGACACTTGGAGAGGGGTTGATTCCTCTATCACGCTGAGATGTGAGTATGACTGTTCCGAGTGCGGTGAGATATACGAGGTGGTAGGATGAGTAAGGATGAATGCCTGAAAGAAAAATTCGCTCACGCAAGAATTACAGTATTATGCAGTTGTAGCAAATGCGAAAATAAGAAGGTGGACATATGAGTAGAATGGGAAGAAGATTTCAAGAAGTGCGTGATTCGTATGAACAAGCACTATTGGATGGAACGATAAATGAGCATTTGACGTTCTCTGATTGGCTACAATTGGAAAGAGCGTCTAGTAAAATTAAGGAGGAAGAGTAAATGGGAGCAGGAAAACGAGGGTATGATTTACCCTATGAAGAAAATAATGGAGATGAAAAAATGAATGAAGAAATAGAAATAACAGAAACGATGGAAGATTTTGATTGGAAAGGACATATACGAGATGTGTTTGGAGATGTAAGAGATGATATAGAATTCCTATATCCAAATAACTCAACAGAGATATTTCTAACAGCAATATGGAAGATGTCTCTCGATGCGTTAAAGGGAATGGAAGTGCAGGTTATTGTTGATAACAAGGATGACTTGTATATCAGTAGTGGCAACCCATCCTTTGTGTCCTTTGAAGGGCATGAAGATGAGTTGGTTAATGGCTCTGCAATGCAAATTCCGATTAAGTGTTGGATACACACCCACCCATTTGGACATGCATATTTCAGTGGAACGGATTGGAAGACCATAAACACATGGAAGCCTATCCTAAAGTCTGCAATTGTGTTGGGAGATAACCAATACCTTGCATTCAACCCTGAGACTATACTAGCCAAGAAGGTGTTTTATGGATTACTTGAACAAGAAACAACGTATACTGGAAGTGAAGAGGAATGAGACGCAGACACTCCACAACTATATCTGATAGAGCAACACTGAGAAATGCAATACAATATCTAAAAATTATCGAAGATATGCAAAAGACCAACCCTGATTGGTATATGAAGGAATTTAGAAAGCATGAAGATTGGAGTATAGGATTAACACACACTATTTCTGAAGCAGAAAAGTGGGCAGGTTCTGAGTATTTTGTTGGTGGTGAAGAGGAATGAGTTTTCACCCGCGAGTAATTAAACTCCCGACTAAATCGGGACTGACTACACTCAAGGTGAGCGACATTAGTGCGCTATGTGTTAATGAGGTTCAGCGAGGTATGTTGAAGAAGAATACATTTGATGTAGATATTCATATGGTTAGTGGTAGTATTTTTACTGCTACATTTGAAGAAGCGGATTTACTTACCTTTCAAGAGGCAGTATTCCCAACAGTAAAGGAGAATGAAGAAAATGAATAAGAATAAACAATTAGTAGAAGAAGCAACTGACCTTGCTAAAGGTGTGAAACTCTTAGTAAAGGATTTGAAAGAGATGACTGATTTAGTTTGCCACATGAGAAAGATGCTAGAAACCTGTATGGTTGAGAAGAATGGTATCTATGAAATGGTTGACTATGATAGTAAGAAACTAGTCAGAGCATTTGAAATTATGATGGAAGTTCAGCATGAAAAAGACCTTTTGAGGGAACTAAAGCGACAAGGAAAGACTGAAAACCTACACGTAGAGGGCGAACCATATGTCTATGATGTGCAGGATACACCATCAATAGATGATTTTTATGGAGATGAAGAAGTATGAGTGAAGACAAAATAAAGGAATTAGAAGACAGAATCGCTGAATTAGAGCGCATGTGTGTAGACCCCGAAAAAGGAGATGTGCAGGATAGGCTTCTATCCTTAGAATGTGACTTAGATAAGTTTCTGATACGTTCAGAAAATATCGGACAACTACTTGGAATGATACGAGACACAGCACAATATGTGGCCGATAAGGAAGGGGTCGCTCTATACACTGTTGCTGATACCACACTAAGGAGGATGGAAGCATGAACTACACGAAAATACTAGCACTACTAATGATGACAACGCTACTAACTGGATGCACCCTACCTTCACCTGAAGAGGTGTATGGTTCTGAGGAAGAAGCACCAAAGGATTGGATTACTGTTAGTGGTTCATTCACATATCTAATCAATGATGTAAATAACTCAACACAGGAAACCGTTTGGGTAGATGTCAATACCACACATGGTATGATTGAGTTAGACTATTTTCACTACAATGTAACACATCTTAGTTTCGACATAGTGAATAACTCTGTATTGTTTAACAACTATTCGTTTTACATTACAGGACACTTAGACCAAGATGGCCTCCTTTGGAATACAGGATACGCACCACAGTTTGGCAATGCCACACTTATGTTTGCTACATTTCCATTTGACGTAACCGTTGAATATGAAATGAAGTATCGTGTATGGAATGGTCGAGAATGAAAAAGAAAGCAGTAACTGTCCAGTTTCCAACTCCACTACCTGCGGAGATTCCCTGTCCTATTTGTGAAGGGAATAAATGTAAGGTATGTGAAAAGAGTGGTAAAATAAAATTGGTGGTTGACGCTAAAGTGCCTATTCAAAAGGCATTGATTGTGAAGTATGTGGCTAACAATATCAGTTCAATCAGTTCTGACTTGTCTAAGCATTACGGCTTAGTGCCGGAGATAGAGACAATGGAAGTGTTTGAGCATCCTGAGAATAGAACATATGAGATAATCAAAGTTAGCAGTCTAGGTGGAGTAGTGTATATTGCATCTAGAGTAGATGATGTTGAGGGCATACGAACCTTCACTTCGCTAAAGGAATTGAATAGATTTAAGGAAGGTTGGTATGCATGAGTGATGATTTTGAAACAATAGCAAGAATACCTAGAAACGCTACATCGGAGATGTTAGTGAAAGCAGGAACATACTGGAAGAAAGATGTCGTAGACATTAGATGGTATAGTGATGGTAAGCCCACTAGAAAGGGCATAAGAATAAATATGGAAGAGTTAGACACGTTAGTAAAGGCGTTAGTCAAAATAAACAATAAGAATAAGGTGAGTAAGGATGAGTCTAATTAGATTTGCAAGAATGTGTGAAGCAATAGAACAGCAGGATAGAACAACTGATAAAATTACAATAATAGATGAGTCATTGAGTTCATTCTCTGACCCTCAACTTGTTTTAGATATTCTATCATTGAACATAGACAAGAATAACATCGGTAACAAAAGAGCCGTAACTTGGTTAGCCAATTCTTTGCAGATGTTTGAGGATGAAGTAAACACTCAAGCAGATATTTGGGGTGATTTAGGCGAAGGACTCAAGATGTTCTTAGAGGATGAATGGAATGAGGATTCTAATTTAACAATCAGGAATCTATATTCTATTCTAACATTGGATTGTTCTTCTATCAACAGTAACTCATACACAACAATTAGTGAGTCACTAAATGAAATGTCTGCATTAGAGGTTAAGTGGTTTATCCGCTATTGGCTTAGGCATCCGAGAAACGGTATTGGAACTAAAGCAATGGCTAGAGTATTGAAGAGGAGGTTTCCAACTGAGGAAATTGATTCATACCTAAAGATACATTCCGCCTCTGAGGTGTTTAGGTATCTTTCAAATGGAAATACCCCACCTACAATAACAGGGGTTGGAAAATATATCCCATGTTCTCTTGCTAAGAAATACAAATCTCCGTATAAGACACCTGCTAGTTACATTATTGATTTCAAATATGATGGTAATAGGTATCAGATACACAGAGAAAGAGACAGTGTAATTATATTCAACCGTAAAGGTAAGGTCGTAACAAGACAGTATCCTGATGTTGTTGAATTAGTTAAAACATTCAACGCAAGCACTTTCATCTTAGACACTGAAATATATCCAGTGGAAAGAGAGGGGTCTAATGTTCCTGCGGAGCATAAGAAATTAGCAACAAGAGTTCATTCTAAGGACACTGAAAGTGCAGTTCACGATTGTCCAGTTCACCTTGTTATCTTTGACATATTGTTTTACATGGGAACTAATTTAGTAGAGAATCCATATAGAGAACGATTGATGCACATGCCGGATTTCCCTTCGTGGAATAGAGCAGACTCATACACTGATGGTGATATTGAAAAAGCATACAATATGGCGATTAACGAGGGCTTTGAAGGAGTTATGATTAAAGATTTAGAAGCCCCGTATAACGCAGGTAAAAGAACTAACTCTATGATGAAACATAAGCCACCTAGAATTGATTTAGACGTTGTAATTACGTCTGCCAAATATGGTGATGGAAAGAGAAGGAATGTGTTTGGTTCATTTGGAATCTCTGTGAAGGATGATTCTACCCCTACTGGTTTTACACCAATAGGTTCGGTTGGCACTGGATTATCAGAAGGTGATTTAGTGTATCTAACAACTGAGTTGAAGAAGATAGTGGAGAAATATGACGCTGAAACCTTCCATGTGTTACCTAGAATAGTTCTAGAGATTACATGTGATTTGATTTCTAGAGATTCAGACGGCAATTATGGACTTCGTTTTCCAAGAGTGCTTAGAATCAGACAGGATAAATACGCTAAGGAGTGTAACTCCATGTTAGACGTTCAGATGATAGCATAGGGTAAACCTTTATGTGCCTATAATTACGGGAGATAAACATGTGGAACTTGACTTCTGTTGTTGGTCTTAACAAGGACATAATTACAGGGGTTTGTGCTATTCTTGCAAAGCCTGTATCTGTGGTAAACAAAGACAAGAACCATGACTTGGGCTACAAGGTGAAACTATCCATTGTGATAAGAGGAGACATGTTCCTCTTGCAAAAGATACAACGGGTCTTCATGCAGAATGGGATATATTCAACTATCAAAGACGTTGAATCAAAAGTTAGGCCAAGACCCATATTGAGGATAGGTAGATTAGAACACATACGCAATTTCGTAGAAGCCTATATTCCTGACGCACATGACTCTTTGCTAACAATTGGTAGTGAAGAAAGTAAGGATAGTTGGATGCGGTTTCTAGTGATACTTTCGATAGTAGAAAATAAGAGACATAGAACTGCAAAGGGATTAGATGAAATCCTCAGAATGAAGGGGGTTCTCTAAATGCTATGTGGTCGTTGCAATAGAAGAGAAGGGGATAGTAACTACGAGACGCTATGTTCTATTTGTGCAATGGAAGTGATGAGGGCTAACCTATCAAAATCTCCTGCTCTCGCATTAGCACTTACTGATGATGAGGTTATCAAGAACCATTTGATTAGATTACTAATGGATGGTTGTAGAGAATGTGGAGATAAGCACTTTGGTTTTGAGGTCGGAGTGCAGGAAGAAGAACAACTCAAATGGTATGTAGCAAACATACAATGTGGAAATTGCCACAGTAGTTACAGAGAAATAATGGAAGTGAGAATGAATGAGCCTAATACAGACGGCGAATAAACATATGAATAACAAACCAATGATAATAGTAGGGAACACACTAATGGATAAGATGGACAAAGCACTGTCCTTAGTATCAGATAATCCTATTATCATGTATGCTAATGAATATGACATTACTGATAATTATAGCATCCCCATAGAGAGGGGAATAATTATTGATGAAGTGCATTACAAACCTAAAACTGATTTGATAAAGAAAACCATGTTAGAGTATGGTGGTCAGGTTATTCTCATTTCGGATAATCAGAAATCAGTGCCGAAGGTTATATTCTCTTTATGCAAACTAAAGAGAGCAGGTAAGAAGATAGAGCAAGAGATGATTTCACCTAGAGCAGTAGAACCTAAGAACTACGAGATTGATATATTCCCTATGATTAGTGAGTATTTGAAAAACCCAAACAGGGATGAAGTAGCAACTATGTTGAAAATATCAAAGCCAAGTGATATTCATTTCTTATCATGGTTAGTTCCAAACATTCATCCTAACAGGTTGTCTTTTGTGGATAACTCTGTTAAGAGAAGGTGGCCTATCTCATACTTCTATGAGTTATTGTCCTATGCACATACTGGTAGGATGAGTCGTAAGATGAAGTTACCAACAAAAGGGGCTTATTCCAAACTACCTAGTATTGCTAGGAGATTGGGGCTAAAGGCTCATGAGTCATATTTACTAGATGACTTACTAAAGAATGAACAATTCAAAACATTCGCTAAAACAAGATTAAACAATGGCGAGTGTAGGCTTCTCAATTTAGGAGAGAAGAAACGTAGAAAGAAAACAGATGTAATTATCCCACAACAAGGATTAGCGGAGTGGTTTTGAATGAGTATTGAAAAGAAATGTGTGCAATGTGGAGAACTTGTGCCATATTATGGGCGCGGAAGACCAAGAATTAGACACGATTCTTGTATGACTAAAAGGCAAATAAGACAAAGGGAATACATAAGAGAGTATTTTAGTGTGCGCTACAAGACATCTGAATTTCGTGATAAAATACGTGCATCTAATCGTAAGTATAGAGAGAATAAACGCAGTGAAAGACCTCGTAAAGAATTATCTCATGATGAAGAAATGGAGTTATTTCACATGCATATGCGTGACTTACAGGGGGAGGAATAGATGCCAAAATATAGTGTTCATATACGAAATGAAAATGTAAAGAAGTGGGAGGCTCTCACTGAAAGAAGTGCATGGATTAACAATATCTTATCATCGTGGTCTATACAAGACCTTGAGAAACTAAAGAAGGAAAACTCCTATTCAAAACTTGAAAGAAGAGTGGCTAAGTTAGAGAGGAGGAATAAAAATGATTAATAAAATGGAAATGGTATGTGGTTCATGTTTACATGTGTTACCACATCACTACACTAAGAGAAGAAACTTAGTTTGTTCACGATGTGGACATGTAAAGAAGGTGAATGAATGAGTGAATTATGGACTGAAAAATATAGGCCAACCACGCTTAGTGGTATAGTAGGACAATCTGATTTTGTGTTAGACGCAGAACATTGGGTAGTCAACCGTAACATGCCTAACGTTATTCTCTATGGTGTTGCAGGAACTGGTAAAACAGCAGCAGCAATATCATTAGTCAATGATTTATTGGGAGAAGATAAACAAGGAAACTTCTTTGAGATTAATGCATCTGATGATAGAAAGTTAGAAACTGTCAGAACTAAGATTAAGGAAATTGCATCAACTAAGAGATTAGGTGAAGCACCATTCAAAATTATTTTACTAGATGAAATGGATGGGATGACTAAAGATGCTCAGAATGCTCTCAAGAGAGTGATGGAGAGATATGCTGATAATTGCAGATTTGTGATTACTTGTAATGACAGGCATAAGATAATTCTACCACTACAATCTAGGGCAAGTAACTATGCTTTCAATAGAATCGAATCAGGTTTGATGTTGGATATTTTGTCTGATATTTTGGCAAAGGAAGGCGTAAAACGCTACACTGAGAGCGAGTTAGAAAGGTTCATTACCTACCTATCGGGAGACTTAAGACGAGGAATCAATGAATTACAGGCATCCTCATCGAGTAATCGAAGCCTTGATAACCAAATAAATAGAAGTCTACAACCATACTCTGAAATAATGAAAATGATATATGAAAATGACTATGATAATGCTTTAGAGAAGGTGCATAAACTGATTTACACTTCAACAGACATGAAAACTATCTGCATTAATTTGCACGATATTATCATAAAGTCGGATACTACGCCGCAGTCTAAGTTCAAGATGCTCCGCGTGGTCGGAGAGGCAGAATGGAGAAGTAGTAATATGACTCCTAAAGTTCTAGCATCGTGGATGATAGGGCAGATGATTTGATGGAAGGAGTGGCAATTTTACTAGGATTTATCGTGTTAAGATTTTTTGTGAGATTTGAAAGTAGAGGAAGGAGGAGATGGTAATGAGTAAATTAGATATTAACGAAGACGGTGTAGTGGATTTGAAAGATGTAGAACATCTACTACTACGCTATGAGATTATTGTGTTTGGCGGTGCATTGCTGATTGTGCTGCCTATATTGAATACACTAAATTATATCAGCGTAGATTCCAACTTCTTTTGGATATTGTGTGGCTTAGTCATGCTGACAGAAGGACTAGTGGAAATAAGAAGAGAAAAAAAGAGAATAAAAGAAATGGAGGAAACCCAAAATGAATGAAAATGAAGTAAAAGAAATGATTGCAAAAACAGCGAATGCTATCGGCATGTCCGATGCAGATGCTTTAGCGAGGTTTGATGACATCTGTCAGAAGAACGCCGTTGTAGTATCTGATGAGCCAAGATTGGCTCTGAATCTGTGGAAGGAGTTTTACAACAATGCGCTAAGAGCGCAGAAGAAAACTACTGACACTGACACCCCAAGAAGTAGTGGTGGATTCTACAAACAAGCATTCGGTTTCTTTGTTTCGCTAGACGAAGCAAGAGACATGTTGGCAAGAAAGAATGAAACAATAGTTGCTGATTACAGGAGAGATAAGGATACTTCCTTCTCTACTGGTCAAGTAGCCGTGTTTACCGATAGTGATGGTAAGTATGAAGGAAGACTGATGAGAGATGAACAAGAACTAGTCAAGGTAGTAGAGAAACTACCTGCTAACCACGTTGATATGGAAGATGGAACTTATGTTGTTCCTCTTGACACTAATGACGCTGAGTGGAACAAGTCAAGATATGGCAAGCCACTAGGTGAGTCTGAGTGGAGGCGTTCAGGAGTCTTCATCGGAGAAGTGGAAGGAAGAATGGGGAAGTATTACTTTAACTACAAGGGCGAGTCAACTAAGGAGTTCACTCCTAAGACGTTCACCTTCGTTCACTTTGACTGCATCATTAACTCAAATGATGGTAGTAAGATTCACGGTGGAAAGAAAAGAACCCTTGAATCTCTAGTTTACAACAGTGAGTTGTCAGATGACGATACACGTAAGCAAGACACATCGGACATAAACATGCAAGATGCATTAATGGAATATAGTGAGGGTAATTACTGCCCCATCATTGACTTAGATGCATCACATGCAGGAGTTATGAGTAAGGAATATAACGATAGATTCGTGTTCACCGATGGTGATGTTTCTACCATAAACATGAACCCCACTAAGAACGGGAACAGATACTTTGTGTTGGCGGATTTTAATTCGCAGTTCTCCCTTGATGATGCCGACCTAACATGTTGGACTCCACCGCATATTGCGATTGAGTTCGGTGCAGGTTCAAAGGTGGTTGTTGTAGGAAGAACTTCACAGGGAACTGATGATGATGGTAACTTACGCCCCGTTTCACTTAACGTGAATGGGATTCTCGTAACAAAGGCTAGGGGTGGAAGCCCTGATGAGATAACTCATATCGAGGATGACTCGGATGGGTTTGACGACGACTGGACACCAGTCTGAATACGCAACTGTGTAGCCATACACCCATTGTTGGTCTTAGGGGTGCAATGCCCCTAACTCAAAGAGTTGATAAAATGAATAAAGGATATTACAATGAATACAAGATTACCTCTTACGCAGAAGATGATGATGTTATACATGGTCAGTCTTATGCGATAAGAGCAAGCAACATTGATTTTGTTACATGGAAACAGAACAATGACACACGTAGCGAGTATTGGATGAAATTACACACCAAATCCAGTAAGGAAATAAGAATAAAGGTAGATTTAGATGGCCTAAATGAAATACTGGCAACAGTAGGCAATAGAATGGTCAACCACACTGAAAGGAATAGGAATGAATATGAGTTGGACAAAAAATACAAATGAAACAAAAACGTATGAAGAAAGAAAGCAAGAAAGACTGGTGCAGATAATGCATAAGGCGAAAGTCGCCATATCTTACATGTGTCTTGGCATTTGGGGAGAACCCAAATCAGCCAAATCAGCAATAGCAATGGACATATTATCTGATGAAGACATTAAGAACGACATGAAGGTATACGTCTTTGACTTTGACAATAGAGCAATTGATGTTAAACGAAACCACTATGACAATATAGACAATATCATAGTAGACAATCCAATAGTAAGGAAGGATGACAGTTTAGTTGACTTTGATGCTACTATGGAAAATGCAAGAACCTTCTATGAGATGGCTTTAGAGTGTCTACATGAAGGTAAACTAAAGGCAGTTATTGTTGATGGTGCAGACAAACTTCTAACTGATGTATGTGAGACTAAGATGCGAGAGAAGCATAAGATGGATGCTGATACAGTTATCAAGCAACCTCCATATGTTTGGGGAGATAGGAATACTCCTTACAAGAACTTCTTGCATAAGCAAATACTTGAGATGCCTTGTCATAGAATAGTGATAGCACATTCAAAAGACAAGTATGCTGGCAATCCCAACCCTGTTGGTGTTGAGGCCAATTGGCATTCAACAACAGAGGACATCTTTACTGCAACCATTAGGACACAGAGGACTTTGAAGAAAGGAGGAGCAGAATATACTGCTCTCTTTGAAGCAAGTGCTAGGATGCCTGAATTGATTGGAACACGCCGTAAGGTGTTAAGCATCAAAGACGGTGAGATTGATTGGATTGGGGTAAAGGAAATAAAAACAGGAGGAATCTGAATGGATGAAAAAATGAAAAACGTAGAAAAAATACGGCAGTATAGGAGCGCAGTTCACATTGATTGTGTAGGGCATCCTTCTACTGCTAAGAAAGGAGAACGCACAGTTTGCAAGAAGAATGTTGTGATTAACGTATATGACCCGCGTAATAGTAGGGCGTTATCAAAAGCAGTGTTCGATGTTGACTGGCGCAGTTTGAAGACACTAGGACAGAGGCAGTTCTTCTGCCCTAAGTGTTCAGCAAAGATAGTTGCAATGCGCGAAGAAGTAAAGTTCCTTTGGGGCTGAACTTCACAAAAACCATGAGGGCATCTCCTGTCTAAACAGACAGGGGGTGTTCTCTAATGGAGATGAAAGAATGATAATTATTATGGAAAATAACAAATTCAAGGAATTAATAGAAAGTGTAGCCCTAAAAGGCAAATACAATAGTGGAGAAACCACTAAGAATGGACAACTAAGTAACTATGCACACATACAGTATTATGGTAGTTATGTCTATGCTTACAATGCAGATTCAACAACGATATGTTCTTCTAGAGTTAACATAGAAGAAACTGAAAGGTTTGTAGATGGTGGTTCAGCAATCATAGATATTGAAAAAACTGTGAAGTATTTGAAGGGGTTTAATGATGTGGTTAGTTTAGACTTTGGAGACTATCTAACTATTACAGCAGTTCAAGGAACTGCTACTGGTAAAGTGCCATTAGTTAACGAACACCCTCATCATGCTTATATCAATAGGGCTATGTCTTTGACTACTGAAATTAGAAGTGAAAACCCTTCATGGGGAGATGGGTTGCCTATATTTGGTAAGACTCAGTATGAGGCAGAGATAATCATACCCGAAGAAGAGATTAGTCGAGCCGGTGATGGTTGTGATGTAGTAAACATTGCAAGATACAAGTTTGACTATGATGATGATGTTCTAACCATATCTAGTAGTAAAACCATAACAGATGCATATTCCACTGAGATAGAATATACAATGGCAGAAGGCGATAGTGCTACTGTTGAGTTTAATGGACAGTTTGCAAAGTTCTTGAACGGTGTAGTTAGATTATACCTAAAGGATGATGCACCCGTTCTCTTCGTAACACCCCATAGGTTGCTATTGAAAGCACCTTATCTTAACAGGTGATTATATGGATGAAAGAATAGATGTGACTTGGCTACAAACTAGCGGAACGGGAAGAAGTATGTATGCTACAACATATCCACCACAAGCCATTAGAAACATAATCATGGAGACAGGGGTTATTCATAATGTGCCAATGCACTTTGCTATGATGAAACTATGTAATGACTTACTAATTTCAAAGAGTGCTGAAAGATACTTTAACAAGATAACAAGAAACAATCAAGGAAATGTGAAAAATGATAATTTGTAATGTAAAAGACGGAATAGGAATAAGAGGTAGAAATGCAGACGGGTCTATTCATTGTGAGACAATATCCCACTCTGATTTTAGACCATATATGTTCTCAGGTTCTAGTCCAATCAATAACCAACTAAACTTCTCTGCGAAGGATAGTAACGGTAGGTTCACTATACAAGTTAACTTTGACTTAACAAAAGAAATGAACATAGATGGAAACAAACTATACAAAGTTACATGGACACCTAACAATCCTAGATACGCTAAAGATGTTAGAGTTGCGTTAGAGGCTAACAACATCAATACATATGAAGCAGACGTATCACATCATTACCGCTATTCGATTGATGAAGTTGAGGAAATACCTGAACACCCCTTACGAAAGTGGTATTGGGATATGGAATGGCAACAAGGTGGAGAATATGATGAGGCTATTACTTGTATTGTGATTTATGATAACTTTGATGATGAGTATTCTATATTTGCATGGTATCCACAATCAAAGACAATAGAGTTAACCGATAATGATAGTTTTACTTTGCATAGATTCACTAGCGAATACAACATGCTAAGTGGATTCCTTGCATATTGTATGCAAAAAGAACCGGATATGCTTGTCTCATGGTTCGGATGGAAGTTCGATATACCAAAGTTGTTCACTAGAATGGTTCATCATAACATAGACCCGCGACTAATCTCACCTTTTGATGAAATATCGGGTATTGGTTGGAAAAAAAACAAGCCCACTATTTGGAAGAAGAAGGTCGAAGGGTATTCTCCGGTGTATCAACCCATTAAGGGAATAATAACAGTGGCATTAGATTTAGTGTTTGAGAGACAATGGAATGATGCTCAAAGAGGAACATTACCATCTCTTGCTTTGGATTATGTCTCAGAGAATGTTTTGGGAGATAAGAAATTAGTGAGTGATAAGTTTCCTGATAAGAATGATTTTTTCAGACAGGCGTGGTTAGAAGATTCAAACACATATCTTGAGTATGCATTCAAAGACGTAGAATTAATCAAGAGGATTGACGAGGAGAACCATTGCGTTGAGGCGGTTCTCTCTTTGCAGCGACTACTGAAAGCACCATTTGACGCTTGCTTCTACGCTAGTAACATGGGTGGAATATACTTCATGCGTAATGCCTCATGGAAAGCCCCTACGGGCAAGAAAGAGGAACGGAGGGAGTATGAGGGGGCAATGATATACAACCCTCTCAGTGAAGGCACAAATGGACTACATCAAAATGTAGCCGCATTTGATTATGCACAACTTTACCCATCAATGATAATTTCACGTAACATAAGTTGGGAGACTTTTTCAAAAGAACCAACTGAATTGGCTGTTAACTTAGCAACACCTAGAGATTTCAGTGATGTTACCGAAGAGAAAATGTTGTATTTCAAAACAGACAAGTTAGGACTACTACCTAAGTCTCTTATTGAACTTAAATCACTAAGAAACAAATACAAACAGAACATGAAAGAAGCCACAACAAAAGATGAAAAGGTGAAATGGAACAATAACCAACTAGCAGTGAAGAGGCTAATGGCGAGTTTCTACGGCATCACCGCGTATCAGGGATTTGGTTGGGCTAACGTTGATTTAGCCGCTAGCATTACCGCAAGTGCTAGAGAAGCAATTAGAGAGGCGGCATTTAGGGTGAGAGAATTATGATAGAGACAATTGAAACAGTAGGAAAAATAGCAATACTATCCTTCGTATTAGTTTACGGAATGTGGTATGTAGGACTTGCAATGGATAAGATATTTTCTTATGCATATGGAATGAGAGATTGGGAGTGGGATTAATGCCCGTAAAGACAGCGAAAATAGAAATAGAGAAAAAAGAAGAAGAGAAAAAACATGAGAAACTTGAGCCTAAATTTGCAGTTGCTAGGTTAACAAGTGATATGATTAGTGACTTTGGCATTCTTTTCAAATATCTTTGTTACGCGATATTCACATACGGTCTATTCTCAATACTACAAGATGTTGGGGTGATGGGATGAACATGTTAATGGCATTAGATATTATTGAACAGTGGTCAAAAAGAAACTTCGCCACCTTAGCCTTTCTGAGAACTTTGTTTTCATTTATGAAAGTAATTCTAGCAGTAGTAATAGTTGTAGAGGTATTAGGATGAAGGTAGTTTATGGACACACAGATTCTATCTATGTTAAGATGGAAGATGATGATGTCTCTAAGGCTCAACTGATATTAGATGATTTGAACTCCCATGTTAGAAAGATATTTCCAAATGTAATGGGATTGGAAGAACACCCTGTAACCATAGAGTTTGAGAAATTCTACAAAACTCTAGGAGTGGGTTGTAAGAAGAACCGTAATGCAGGATTGATTACTTGGAAAGACGGAGAATACTTGGATGAGTTAGAGTTTGTTATGACTGGCTTTACTGCTAAGAGAGTTGCAATTACACCATTAGCAAAAGAGGTTCAATTAGAAGTTCTTGATAGATGGGTGCAGGAACAAACAGAAGAAGAAATAACAAATTATCTACATGATAAATACTTCTCAGTGTTAAATGGAGATATAGAGATTGAAATGTTAGCACAAAGAAGTAGATTTCGTGAAGAGAGATTCCTAGTAAAATGTAGTAACTGCCAAAAGAACAACTGGCAAACTAGGTATCATCTACATGAGTTATCTAACATAACAGAAGGGAAGAAATTCCCATGCTGTAACAAGCCCAATTTAACTACTCTACAAGGTAAACGCCCAACAATTGGTTCGGGTATTGAGGGAGTGTTATTTCACAATACTAAGAACCCTAACAACTTAATTGATGATTCATACTTGTATCTCAGAGTGAGTGGACTTCATGAGACTTATTTTCACCCTTTGAATAGAACAGATACTGTTCCTAATTATGTGTCTGCAAACAATCTTGCGGGTCTAACGGAGTATACTCCTGATTACAGGCACTATGCTAATTCAATAATTAGCAAAGCAGAACCCATCTATCAAGCAATGGGTTGGGATATAACACAAATTTATAGAGATAGAAACCAAAGTGAGTTGGAAGAATGGTTCTGAAAAGTAGATTTTACAGTGGTTTATCTTGGTCTAACAAACGTAGGGTGGATTGGATGATAGGACTATACGAGAGATACTTCAACAAAGACAAACCTGTTGAAGAACCAAAAGGAATAGTGGTTGAGTTGAAAGATAATTTCATTGCTGAGACTGTATTATTCAATGAAGCAAAATTTGTAATAGGTTATTCTGTTTATGTTGAGAAAGGAATGCCTAAGATTAGAGTAATAGAAAGGCCACCTCCCGAACACGGAAGGGAGTGTAAATGCCATCAATGCATTGTAACAAATTTGAAAGAAATAGAAAAGATATTAGAAGCGAGGAATAAAAATGAGCAGACCAAGTAGTAACACAAATGAATACACATACCAATGGAATCCTGAAACATATGGAGACGATGACTTACCCATCTTGAAGATTAGTAAGTCGTCTTTCGGTTCGTTTCAGTGGTGTCCTAAGAAATACCAGTTCAACTACATTGAACAAAAACCACAGGACACTAGCGAAGCAATGTGGAAAGGAACTATGGTTCACAATGCAAGAGAGGCATTTTTCGATGAGTTCGATATTGCTAAAGCAGAGAATATGAGTCACGGTGAACTAACTAATTATTGTTACACCCTATTCCCTCTTGATGAGATGAGTGATATGTATGAGACAATTGCTACATTTGAAGCAAACAGATTCATGGATTCCAAAGCAGAAGGAACAATAGATAATTTCATTCCTGTAATCAATGAAGAAGTTCTTGATGCTAAGATAGTAATTAGGCGTGAAGATTTTCCATCAATCAGACTAGAAAGAAACTATGTTGTTCATCTTCAAGGTATCATTGATAGAATGTTTCTAGATGGTGAGTCGTATATTCCTATGGAATTGAAGACAGGAGCATGGAAGGAATACAAGAAAACCTCAATGAGAAAGGAAATGGCATTCTACAAATTATTGTTCGACAACTGTGCTGATGCTAGATTGGAAGAACTAGGTTTAACAAGGGATAATCAAATCACACATTGGTCTTGGTATTACCCTGCATCCAATCACATGTATGTAGAAGATGCTAAAAAGTCCAGTGAAACCGCAGTGCTGAAAGGTATTGCTAAGTTGATACATGCCTACGAGAGAAACCTGTTCCCAACAAAATACAATGCTAGAACATGTGCATCTTGTAGTTATTACTCAATATGTGACACTGCTAATGATGACGGGTGGTTGTGATGAAAGAAAGAATACTAGAAATGTTAAATGAGAAAGAATGGACTTTTGCAGACTTACAGAATATGACTCCAATAGTAAATAACTTCGTTGAAGTGCTATATGGAGAGTTAACTGCGGAAGAGAAACTACGGTTGATTTGGGAAATTGATGTAGAACCTAGTATAGTTAATGGCCCTACGGTGTGGAGAGATGGTAACGATGACCCAACTGGTTTAACAGTAGTTGAACCTCTGATTCGACCCTTTGGTATGTTAATGCAAGAGATGGTAACGCACAAATTAACTGAGATTGTAATTGAAACAGTCAAAACAGAACTACTGAATGCAAATGTCAGTTTTGGTAAAAATGAAAATAAGGAGGATGAAACAAATGAAGTTTCCGAGAGTAGTATGGACAGGAAGCCACCTAAGAGGGGCAAGACAGTTTCCAAGACTAGTCGTAAAGACAAAAAGTGAATACATTAACTGGCTTAACCAGTATAATGGTAAGATGAATTGCTATACAACAGTCTATGACTTTGAAGAGATAAACGACAATATACAAATTGATTCTTCTGTTATTCTTGATAGAATGTTTCTAGACTTTGATGCTCACGATAAACCGTTAGAACTAGCACACAAAGACTTCGTATTAGTTGCTCAAAAGTTGGAAGACCAAGACATCATGTTCAGAAGTTATTTCAGCGGTAAGGGTTTCCACATCATTGCCAAAGGAGAACGAGTGGCTGATATTAGAAGCATTCAACAGTATTATTCCGACTTGGCTAAGGATTATCCTACACTTGATAGGACTGGTATTCAGATAAACAGACTCAGAAGAGTTCCTAATTCTATGAATCTCAGTAGCACATACGGTGATGATAAATCGTATTTTTGCATACCAGTCAATTACAAATTAGATGAGTTAGATTTGATTCTTGAAACTGCTAAGAACATATGTCCAATTGATATTGAATATGGTTCTAAGAAGATAGCGTTTCCTTCAGTCAAACCAATTGAGTTAGCAGACATAGAAGTTGAAATGCCTGAACCTGTTGGTAGTTTACCAATACTACCATGCTTACACAATTCAATTATGGTGGAAAATCCTAGCCATTTTGCTAGGGTGTATCTCATACATTGGTGGAGAGACTTACTTACAGGAAGGGAGAGAAATGTCTCCCCTGAACAACAAGAAAAAGTCATTGATACTATCATGGTTGAATTAGAGAAGATTGCTTCCCTCGATGAAGTTTGGTTGGATTGGAACTATGGTGTTACTAAGATGTATGTTAGCGGTATAGTTTCTAAAGGGTATCACACTCCGAGTTGTGATAAACTAATTGCACAGGGATATTGTGTTGGAAAATGTTGGAGGTATGTTGAATGAGAAATTATCTTTGTAAGTTATGTGGAGGTGTCTTTCAAGGAGTTGGTCATATGTTATCTAAAGGTGGAGTTTGTTGTGACGACTGTAACTACACAAAGGTATTACCTGCTAGATTTAGAGGTGAACACCTATGAAGTGTGATTGTGGAAGGAAGTTAAATCTTACAGATTGGCACAATGCTCGATGTATAGAATGCAAAGAAGCAATAGAATATACACAGTGGTTGAATTTATTGGAGGCATTAGATGACAAGGAAAATTCGTGAAGTGACTCACCGTGATGGTAGTATAATTAATTTATGCAAACACCCAATTAACCTGCGAATACAGTGGTCAAGCAAAGTAGAAACTATCAACATACCACCTAGTGGAGCATGGGCTAGAGTGGTGTTTGAATCAAAACCCGAAATGCTACACATAGAAGGGATGAAAGTTCCTGTTTACAACCATACAGAACTCAAAACTAGAGTATTGGGTATACCTAAAGTTGGTGATTTCTTATTTGGATTACCACATGAGAAAAAAGGAGTTTACTATATTGTTAGTAGAGTGGTCGCGGATAACAATAGAGACAGGGGAGATTTGTTATGCCCTAATGTGAACACAGAAAAAGATGGCACAAAAACAGCGACAGGATTTTTCAAGTTGGGGAAGATATGATGAAACTAGTAATTGATAGTCGTGAGAACTCAGACCTTACTGATAAGGTAATTGAGAAAGCAAAAGAATACAATATACCATATGAGAAAGAGTGGTTAGAAATTGGGGATTATATCTTCAACGATGTATGCTTTGAAGCCAAGTCTTCTTTTGATTTCTTACAATCTATCATAAACAACAGATTGTGGAATCAAATGGATAACATGGATAGAGCATTTGATAATAACTTAGTTATTGTGTATGGTTCATTCGATGCCGCCTTTAGAAAACATGTAGATTACAGTAAATCTACTATGAATAAAGCAACACAACGAGTATTGTTGAAGAAAAAATTCTATGGGGCTATGGGGAAGATAATTCTTGACACTGATTGTAGTTTACTTTGGTTCAAGGATGCACTTACTGCCGCAGACATGATTTGTGTAGTTTGTAAGATGCAACCTCACGATAGAGAAGTTTACACTCCTAGAATTGTAAAGAGAAGGAAAATTAGCACAACAGATTTGCGAATTGATGTGCTAACCACGATAAGAGGACTAAGTGAGAAGAAAGCAAAGATGCTTATTGCTAAGTATGGCTCTATAATGGAAATTGGAGAAGCAACACCTAATGAATTGTGTGCGTTAGATGGAATAGGTAGTGTATTGGCAAATAGAATACACAACACACTGAATTTAGAAGAAAAAATGGAGATATGAATATGAGTAATGATAATAATGAACTAAAGTTAAGAGAAGACGAAGAATATGAAGCCGAAATAGATAGAATGTATTTCGAGTCTCTACAAGAAGGGAAAGAATACACAAAGAGTAGTAAAATTCCACTAGTTGTAGAGAAATTTGTGACTAACGCCGTAAACCAATCAATTAACAATGAAGTTCCTGCAATGTTAGCATTTTACATGCTATTAGGGCAAATATGCAAGGACATGGTGTGTATTCCTGCTAAAACAAGAAGGATAGGCATTAGACTTCAAGTAATTTGGATGCAAACTAGTGGTAGTGGTAAGACTGAGATGTTTAATTTCATAGGCCCAGTTTCTAAGAGGTTATTTGACACCATAAATGAAAGATATGGAACAGATATTCAGAACTTTGAGAGTAATTTTGGCACTATTGGTGAACACGATAGAGAAAACGTTGGTTATGATGTTCAAAAAATTGGAGATTCCACAGATGCCGCATTAGTTGGTAGTCCATCAACAGAAAAAGAAACAGTAGTTGATGACGACACTGGTAGGGAGAGAACAATAGAAGTTCCTATTCAGATATACGGTCAATTAGAAGGTGAAGGATTAATGGTATTTGATGAGTTTCACGATACTGGTATATTCAGACAAACACAACATAAGGGTCAGATAATCTATTATTGTAATACTTTGATGAATACTCTTTGGGGTGAGAATTGGCCTATCAACAAGAAACTATTGAATGGTGACCCATTTACTTGTAACTCTAGACGCTCTATGTGGGCTACCACATATATCCCAAGAACCCTCGCTACTGTTATTACTGAAACAGGACTAATGCAACGCTCTATCATCTATATCAGAGAAGTTCCAATTGAAGAACAGAATGAAATTAGAGGAAAAATTGCAAGAGATTATGGTGTGATTGTAGATTCAGGCGCACCAGTTGAGTCTGATGCTGATAACTTAGTTCAGATATATGAAAGACTTAGAGAACATTACTTTGAATCAGGAGAAGACCCTCTAAGAACAATTACGTTTGGTAAGGGCTTTTCAGATGCTGTCACTAATGAAACTTGGAAGTTTCAAGAGTTTGTTCAAACAAGTAGACCTGCTGTTATGGAAATAGCAAACAATTTCATTACTAGAATGCAAGGTATGATGGTCAAAATGGCAGTATTATCTTGTATTGCAGAATCAGGAACTACTATCAAAACCAAGAAAAACCGTTATATTGTGACAGAAAGACACGTTCGACAAGGAGCATATATCACACGACAATGCTATAAATCGTTGGTGTCGTGGCTTGACTTAGCACTAAAGGCGGAACACAAGTCTATGCAAGAAAGGGCAATGGTAGGAGAGTTCAAAAAAGCATATGCGGAATTAATAGAAACCCCAAATGCTAGAACTATTGATGGAGAAAAGTGGCTTAACAAGACACAACTAATTGCTCATATCATGAAGAATACTAGACGAGGACAAGCACAGGTGTATAGAAACTACAAGAAAATATCTGATAACTATGAGGAGCGAAGAGTAGGAAGATATGGATATGTAAAAATGAAAAGGAAGGATGAACAATGAGTAAAATAACATACGAAAACAAGTTTTTGGTCTTTGATATTAGAGAAGGCCCAAAAACAATAATTGAACAGTTGAATGCACATGGACAAGAAGGTTGGGAACTCCAAACAATGTTGAATGTAGGAGATAGTCAACTTGTAGGGTTCTTGACGAAGAAAAACACCAAAAATGCACCTGACCCGAAGGCTTCTGAAGCACAGAAGATAGCCAACTTGTGGACATCTGAGCCAAAGAAATCTAAGGATGAAGAGTAGATGAGTTCGGTTCTTGCAATTGATTTAGAAACCAAGAACTTCTCTCATGAGATTGGTGGATGGGATAACACCCACATGTTTCTAGTGTCTACGGTTTGCACTTGGGATGGCGACAAAGGCACAATTTACATTGACAAAGCAGTGGATGATTTAGCCAAAAGCAACGTGCAAATCAAACCACTATCTCAACTCAAGTTCGATTTAGATGAACATTTTGAAAAGGGTGGTAAACTACTAGGCCATAATATCAGAAACTTTGACTTACCAGTATTGAAGAACGCAATGGATATTTATTGTATCAAGAAGTATTTTGATGATAAGGCATATATTGACACCAGTGCAATACTTTCATCTGAACATAAGGAAAGGTATAGTCTGAATAATCTAGTTCAACATACGTTGGGTGCTGAGAAACTAATGGATAGTGCTGATGCTCCAATTGTATGGAAATCCGGTGGCTATTCAGAAGTAGCAAAATACTGTCTAAGTGACTGTGAATTAGTGTATGATTTGTGGAAACATGGGGTTGAGAACAAAATGGTTAAAGGTTTCTCCCTAGAGGAAGAACTAGTTAAGGACTTGGAGGTTGAGTGGTAAATGGATACTTGGGACATATTAGCGTGGTTTGTGTTTGTATTGGTAATATCTTTACTCTTCTTCGCTGCCTTTGGAAACAGTAAGTATTCCGAAGATAGTATTGAAGAATACATGGATAAATTAATTTCCGAAGAGAGGCAGAGAAATAATGGCTCTCCGTGAAATATGCAAATACTGCGATAAATCAACAATAGCAAAACGCATCAAAGGCGTTTATGTTGGCAGTCTTGATGAAATTAAGATATGGCAATGTAGAAAATGTAAAGCATTATGGTCGGAAGAATAATTCCGGCCATAGTGCCTCTTTTTTTTACGTCAAAATTTCCATCACGTAATAGGGGCATACTCCCTATTATTTCGTTAATAGAGAGAACTCTCTATTATTTTAATAGAGATAAACCCATATTTGTGAAAAATTTCTACATATGAAACTTTCCATTTAACTTGCCTTCATGTATACAACTTTTTTTGACTTGGTTCGTGAAGAAACTAACCAAAAGTTATTGATTTATTCCAATTATCACGCAATGTAAATTAACCTCCGGTGTATTTTTTACACCAGTGCGTTGGGATGGAAGATGAAAACTACGGCATAGAACTTACGAGGTTTTGGTATTGGGTGATGAGAAAAATAGGAATAGTAGTAAATTGAGTCTAAAGGAAAAATTCCCCGATTGGGATTGGGATTATTGGGAAGCGCAAATTGAAGGAACTGATTGGGGTAAAAAATAATGTTTGGGTTAGTTGATATATTGTTGAGTATGTTTGAGTGGGATTTTGATGACCTCATTCTAGAGGATGATGAATAGTGATAGTAGTAGATTTGCTATTATTTCCATATAGACTAGTAGTTGGTATCATTGCATTGGGTAAATTCCGCCCATGAAATTAGATTGCAAATTAGAAATAAATATGCCTCCCAAAGTAGGGGGTATACGCACACGGTTTTACAGTTTCTGATAATTACCACAATAACAGCAGAAAACCCCACCCCTACTGCAAATTTCTAATGGCCGATAAGCCAAACAGAATATGCAAATGGTTTTTTTCATATTAACAGTCTACGCCGTCAGTAAACCCATCCACCGTTTTCAAGTGAATGTAGCATTGTTTTACTATGTTGTGTTGAGTCTTAGCAGCAGAATCATTCATCTCAAAATTACCACCGAATCCACCAATGGGTGAAGACCCATCATCATACGCAGATTCACTAGCGTATATTTTTCCACTGAAATAAATTGGGTATCTCTTTGTCTCAACTTCTTCACCATCAACAATAGAGTGTTCCATCATTCTACTACAATTAGTGTCAGTCACCACGCAATGCGCGTATTCACAAGTTATTCCATAGGGGGTTTCGTATTCTATTCTTAGTGCCATTTTATCATCTCGTTTAGTTCATCCAATCAGGTTGGATTGGTAAATTAAGTAAAGTATTGTTTGCTCCTTCTGTTTCTGTATCTTCTGCATCAAAACCTGTTACGGGTAAATCACGCAATTCTTGTCTATATGTAAGTAGTTCTGTCTTTTGCGTTTCAGTAAGTAAATCAAACCTATCAGACCACATATATTGGTCTGTGTAATCTAACAAACCATTTCTCATATCTCGTATTTCTTCCCAAGATGCATTCCTTGTTTCTTCTGTTATGTTCCCATCTTCATCAATTTCTATTAGTTTCCACATTTTATCACTCCGTGATTTTAGCACATAATTTTGGAACATAATTCTTAGAAGTTATTGAAGTTCCCATCCATAATTTATTGCATACACCTGTGGTTGTATTATCTGATGCTCCAAATGATTTTGGTAATGTATAACTCCAACTTCCAGACGTAATCCTATTGAAAGTGGATGGATTGCCCCAAGAATTCATTTGACCCATTCCTATTTGACCTGTTGGGTATGGACAATTATTGTGCCATATTTTTGGCTTATTGCTATTAGCACTTGAATTTGTTTGAACCCAACCTACCATATATTGTTCGCCTCTTGTAACTGTTGGCGCACTAATGCTACTCCCATCTGCATCTTTCCAAGAAGTGTTACCAAACAAAGCCGCACTTGAACAGGCGGATAAATCTATGTCCACATAATACTGTAATTCGTTACATTCACCATTAGCATCTATGTCATATAATCCGCCTCTAAGAACAGCATTGGTTGAAGTATTTGCCGTTGAAATAGCGGCATAAAGTCCTGTCAAAGTTCCTGTCTTTGGGATTATCCACATATAGTAAAATCCATATCCACTTCCAAAAAACTCAGCATCAAAGTCTTTAGCAGTATTAGATGTTCCCCAACTATTACTCATAATGTAAAAATTAGTGTAGTTATTAGTTTGGTCGCCAACAATCGGCATTCCACTTGTATTACCACCGCCCCCTGTTCCATCATCTAATGTTCCATCGCTCTTACTTCTTCTAAACGGTTGTCTACCCATATTATTCACCTCATGTATTATTTTGCATTGTTACCGCATAAAATGTAGCGGTTAAGGTAGCAGTGCTACTTTGAGTATGTTTGTATCTAATTCTAATAGTATCATCTGATGAATCATAATCAGCCTCTAACTGTCCTATTCTATTTGCTCCACTAGAGTAAATTATAGCCCATTCTGTGTAGTTAACTTCACGAACAGTAGTTCCTAATACTGTTTTTTCTATTCCCTGAACTAATGCCTTGAAAGACTCTACATTGTTATTTGTTTCATCCTGTATTTGAACGGTTAATTCAATAGTTTGTAATCCGCTTGCACCACTTTCAGCATCTAAATCACAATTCATTAGTTCAATATAACCATCACTTGCTACTGATTGATTACTAATTTCACCTGCAACTACACCTGCTTCATTGTTAGCACCAAAATATATTCCTGATGTTGTTCCACTAGTTCCTGAACCTATTGTTACGTCTGTAATAGTTTCAAAGGATGATTCTATTGCAGCACCATTGTTTGTTAAACCATTAGGGAAATCAACAACACCTGTTGAATCACTAGTCATCCATACAGGAGAACCATCACCTGAACTTATTGATAATTGGTCTGAGGCTGTTGCATCTGCTACATCGGCTTTTCCTATTACAACATTGTTTGAGCCTGATGAAATTGAATCCCCTGATTGGTAACCGATGGCGATATTCTTAGAACCATCTCTAACATTATCTAATGCTTCATAACCAAAACCAGCATTACCTGTTCCAGAACTTACTAAATATCCTGATTTATAACCTGTAAATGTATTGTTAGCCCCACTAATAGCACCAACACCCCCATACATTGATTGTGTGCCTATTGCGGTATTACCTGCACCTGCACCTGCACCCATAGTTGAGCGTAATGCTTGATAACCTACTGCAACAGAATAAGCACCTGTTTGATTATAGGCAGTTACAGCCCCAACATAAGTTGAATTAGTCCCACCTTTGTAACCTGCTTGATAACCAACTGCTACTGTATAATCGTGAACAGTAGGAGTATTACCCCAAAAGAACCCTGCTTCACAACCTATTGCGGTAGTCATATCCATATCACCACCAAAGTATGCAACATTTCTTCCAACTGCTACATTGAAGTTACCTGTAATACTCTTACCTGCATTCATCCCTATGCCTGTATTATGTGTTCCAGTTGCTCCATTACCTGAATGATAACCTACATAGGTGCATTCTATTTGACTTGTTAAAGCATTGGCTGATTCATAGCCTATTGCAGTTAGGTTGTTAGAACTGGTTACTGCTGTCCCCGCATTATGTCCTACGGCAGTTAGGTTACTATGAGTTGTTATAGCGTCTAAGGAATTCGCACCGATAGCGACATTTCTTGAGCCTGTTGTATTGGCTTCTAATGATTTATAACCTACACCTACGTTATAATCGCCTGTTGTAATTGCTTCTATTGCTTCTACACCTATACTTACGTTGTAACTAGCAGCACTACTATTACCATTAGAACCATACATGGCCTTTTTACCAATAGCGACATTAGAGCCGCCATTTGCTTGAAAACCATATCTTGCAGCATCAGTGCCAATTGCTACATTGTAAGCCCCCGTAGCACTTTGTCCATAAGCACCACCCATTGATTGATTACCAATAGAGATATTATTTGTTTCTGTGGAGGCTCGTTCTAAGGCATTTACTCCGATGGCGATATTACTTCCACCTGTTGTGATATACTGACCTGCATTCACACCAATCAGTGTATTGCTTGCACCTGTGGTATAAGAGAAGCCAGCCGATTTACCGACCATTGTATTATTTGCTCCTGATGCGCTACCACTTGTGCCTTCTCCGGCATTAGCACCAATCATTGTATTACTTACACCTGTTCCATATCTTAATGCCTGATAACCTACGGCTGTATTGTCATTACTGTCTAAGGTGCTACCTGCTCTTGCCCCAATTAGAGTGTTATTATCTGCAACCGTTACAGCATAACCAGCATTAACACCAAACGCTATATTTTGGTGTCCTTGTCCATCAGTTATGGAATATAGTGCATTAAGACCTAATCCTATACTAAAGTTATCACTTGTTTTACCATCTGATAACCCATCAATATCAGAAGCACCACCACTTACTGCTTCCCAAGCAACGCCTGAACCTGTTGAAGTTAGAACATCACCATCAGAACCTTGACCACCGGAGATAAGTATGTTAGTAGTATCTATTGATAATCCCCCACCTAGAACATTAGTTGAGGGATTGTATTTGAATTGGTCATCAAACCACATCTCCTGACCTATTCCTAATCCATCATTCATAAATGCAACATATTGGTTGCCTGATGCACCTGCATTAGTTTGCACTTTACCTGCTGTTAAGTTAGCGGCTGTTCCTGTTGCGTTAGTAAGAACTATTGCTGATGGTGTTCCCAAATTAGGAGTTGTCAGAGTTTTGTTCGTGAGTGTTTGAGTCCCTGTTAATGTAACATCACCCGCAGTAACCCAACCAAGATTACCACTACCATCAGTCTTCAACGCTTGACCAGTTGAACCATCGGCAGCAGGTAACACCCATATCTTATCAGCAGATAAAGCAGGGGCTTCAAACCCAACATAGTTAGCCCCTTCGTAAAATCGGAGTTCCTTGTTGTCTCCCCTAAGAGAAACGTTGCCGTCTCTTACGAGTAATCCCTTTCTTACTGTAAAATCACTATCTGTCATTTACCTTCACCATAACTTCACTGTCCATTATGTGTTGTTCCTCGCACCCCATACTAGTTTATCAGACTTCGGGGAATAACGTCAAATCCCACCACACTCTCAATGAGTTTGTTGTAGAAGTTCCCATTTTATTGATTATCTTCAGTGGCATATCACTTGTTGATACCTCATCCCATGCTACATAGAATGGCATATCATCAGACCCTTCATACACAACACCGTATGATATGAAATCATACATGCCATTACCATTACTATCATTGGCAATGAAATCTTGAGTCATGACGAAGTTATTACTAGATAATCCAGCATCAATGTGTATTGTTCCGCGTATTCCTCTGTAACTACAATTAGAGTTCTGAACTGAGCCAGTAGGTAATACAGTAACAGAGATAGCAGAACCATCACCCACACTTCCAAAGGTAGTGCCACTTCCTTGAATTTTAGTTATCCCATGTTCTTGAGCATATGTAGCATTAGCATTTTGAGGACTACCCGTATCAGGAGCATCAGTTATAACGGCACTTCCTCTTCTACTTAACAGGTTATTCATAGAAATAAAGCCAGTTCCATGAGGGGATAGAACTAAATTTCCATTACTTGCAGTTGCTAGAGAAAGCGAACCAGTAGCATTAATCGAAGGAACACTTAGAGCCGAAGAAGCAGATATTGTAGTAGCAGCAACCTGTGTTGCCGTGACCTTACCACTACCACTTACATTAGCATCGAATGTTGCTGTTAGGAAGTTTGCACGAACCTCTCCTATATCGGGTCTGTATGTGAAATTACCAGTATCATCTAATAGAGCGTTTGACTCATCATGGAAAACTACTGGAAATACAGTGCTTGTGTTGTTATCAGTAACAGTAGTGGTTGTTGCTAGAGTGGCAGTCGCCGCATTTCCTGTTATGTTAAGTGGGGGAGTGTAAGTGAATACACCATTGCTGTCATTGTATGCTATTCCTCCATCACCTGAAGCACTTGCCTCTGAGCCAACAGATAAAGCAGTTAATGCTATTCCTGTTGCTGATTGAGCAGCCCAAGTAAATGACCCATCTGCATCAGAAGAAAGAACATAACCACTTGTTCCATTTCCGCTAACATTTAATTCAGCCGCGCCAACTGAGTTATCAGTTATCTGTGCTGCCCCTACCGCATCTAATGCTGCTAAATTACCGTAATCTAAGATGGTCTTTACAGCAGCAACATCGGCGGCAGTGATTAGCCCAACCATAGGAACAGAGGTAGCCCCAGTTCCTCCCAGTGCAACAGGCACAGTTCCCGCAGTTATTTCCTGACCTGATATACTGAGATAATTACTAGTAACATTTGCCAAAGAAACTGCATCATGTAATTCACTTGTTAGTGCTATTGTTCCTGATGATGAAGGTAAATCAATAGTTACATCAGCGTTAGAAGGGTCTTGCGCTCGCAGTATTACTTCTCCATCATCACCACTACTATTATCACCACCCACATTAGTTGCGAAGAATGATATTTTGTTATCTTCGGTAATTCTAATAGTTTCGTTGTGATAAATAGTATCTCCTGTTACTGTTAGATTACCTCCAACAGAAACATGACCTGCAAATGTAGCAGTATCATCAGTTTGATTTCCTATTGTAAAGTTACCACCTAAATCTGAGTTTAATAATCCAATTATTTCAGTAGCAGTTTGGTCTGCTGTTGCCCCGCTTTCAGGATTGGCTGACCAACTGAATAATGTTGCTATATCAGAAGCAGTTTGGTCAGCAGTAGCACCATCTTCAGGGTTTGTTGACCAACTGAATAGTGTTGCTATCTCAGTCGCAGTTTGGTCTGCCGTAGCACTTGCTTCAACACCTAAGAATGTCAATACTTGTGTTTGAGTTAATTCTTCAATTACACCATTAGCACCTGAAACTCTCCCAAGTATTCTTTCATCATTAGCAACATTCTGCATCTTTGCATAGGTTACTGCATCATTAGCAATATCGCCAGTAGCAACAGATGTTAGATATGTGCTAGTATCTAAACTAGAACTTAAACTCCCACTACCATCTGCTGTTAATTTAACCAAACCACTTGTGCTATCACTTGGACTTGCTACTGCAATAGCAACTTTACCTGCTGCTGATGCTCCTAAATCTCCTAACATTTCACTAGCACTTCTAGCAGTAAGAGATGCTACATCAGAATTATCAGTAGTCATCTTTAGATATTTGGTTTGACTTGTTCCTGTAATAAGATGTTGAGCAACAGAAGATAGACTAATCCTACCATCTGCAAATGTTCCACTTGCTATGTCACCTGCCACTACTGTTCCCCAAGAAGGTGCGGCAGAAGCACTACCAGTTCCTGTTTGTGTAATGAACTTCTTTGTTGCAGCAGTGTTACCTGCTAGTAAAGCAGTAGTGTTTATTGCACTTTGATACGGTATAGAACCTAGTAATCCCCCTGCTACATGAGTTGCTGTGGTTGCTGTTGTAGCAGAACCAGCAGTAGTAGCAGAACCTGCACTTCCAGTTGTGTTCTGATTTAGTGTAGGAATATCTCCGGCTACCAATGCTCTAAACGCAGGTGCGGCGGCATTACCTGTTGTTGGCCCTGCATACACATGAGTAGCAGTAGTAGTTCCTTCAAGGTTAGTAGCAGTTGTAGCGTTTCCAGTAACATCTCCTGTTACATCTCCTGTTACATCTCCTGTTACATCTCCTGTTAGATTTCCAGTAACATTACCTGTTAATGCCCCAACAAAACCACCACTGGAATAAAGAGACTTATTCACTGCTAACCTACTATCTGCATGAACCCATGTTAGAGTAGGAATAGTCCCACTTGACCAAGCACCAAAAGTTAACCCTGCACCATTTGTAGCAGAGGAAGTAGTAGCATCTTTACCCACTGTTATGTTTAAGTCTTCAACATCAAGTGTTGCAGTATTGATTGTTACAGTATCTCCACTTACAAGTAAATCTCCTGTTACAGTTAAGTCATTACCTACGGTAATTGTTCCTGCGTTTGTTCCAAGTGTATAACTTGCTACATCATCTAACAGTGCAGTAATTTCTGCCGCAGTTTGGTCTGCTGTCGCAGATGCTTCAATACCATCTAACTTGTCAAACATTTCATCAGACATTACGCCCCAATTATCAGTATCAGCCAATGGTAATACTGCATTAGTTCCATCAGATGATACAACATCTAATTTAGTTCCATTTCTACTCACTGATAAGTTGGTAGTCACATTGCTAACTTTAGCAGTATTAAGTTCAACAGCATCAAATATATCTGTGGACATTACACCACTTACAGAAGTAGTGGCTACTGGTATTTCTGCATCCGTTCCATCAGAAGAAGTTATTGTTCTTGCACCTGTTGTTCCTGTAATTGCTAAGTTAGTAGTTACATTGTGGTTTACATCAGGAGAATCATTAGTAATAGTGAATTTACTATCGCTGGTTCTTGTAACAGTAATAGCAGTGCCACCATCAAATTCTATGTCGTCTGTGCTAGAATCAGAACCAGTTAGTCTCAACTTAGTTGTTGAAGCGGGGATACTTACAGTGTATGCAGTATTACCACTATCAGTTACAGTCTCAGTAGCAGAAGTAATCGCCGTAATGTGTCCATTACTATCTAATGTAATGTCTTGTATGTATGTTCTACCACTGTTATCCACAGAGTTTGCCGCATTGATATTAGGGTGGGCGGTTAGATATGCGGTTGAGTTGAATGCGTTAGAACCGAATAGTTCTGAAGATAATTTTCTCTTTTGAACACCATCATCTAACACTACGAACTCATCTTCTGATGCTGTCCAATTTTCTGTCATATCAGTCAATTCAGACAAGTCAACATCTAACGCATTGCCGTTTAAGTCCAATAATGCTCCTGCGCTTCTTTGAGTATCAGATGTGAATGTTAATGCGCTTTGCATATAGGATTGTAGAACACCAATACCCACCTTCTTTAGTGAACCATTATCACTAATGACAAGTTCATCCTGTGTTGCATGAAGTCCACTGCTAAGGGCTGTTTGTCCTGTTATATCACCAACAACGAAGTTAGATGCACCACTAGATGCGAAGTTTTGTGCGGCTATGTAGTCATAGACCACATCTCCTGTAACTAAGCCAGTGTTGTTATCTGCTACTGCTCCTGTTCCTGATAGTGTAGAGGCTGTTCCTAATCCTAACACAGTTCTAGCCGCACCTGCATTAGCAGCAGTAATCACACCGACCATCGGTGCAGTAGTAGAGCCAGTTCCACCACTACCCACTGCAAGCGTAGCAGATAGACTCCCTGCGCTTCCGGTTGTGTTTTGGTTCAATGTGGGTATTCTTGCCGTAGCAAAAGTTCCACTAGTAATCTTTGAAGCCGCTAGATTTGGTATATCTCCGGCAGATAGTCCACTTGCTAGTATGTTTATTTCTGCTAGTGAAGCAGTGATACCTAAGTTGTCTATTGCATATCCTTGTTGTGTAGCGGATAATCCTTGACTGTTTGTATCAACTCTTAGTCTGTTCCCTAGTGCAGTAGTAATTGTAGTAATATCCGAATCATTAGACTGCAAAGCAACTGCTAGTTCATTTAGAGTATCCAAAGCAGTAGGAGCAGAAGCAACTAAATCAGCAACTTCAGTATCTACATATGTCTTAATGGATTGTTGAGTTGCCGCCGCAGTAGCACTATTAGAAGCCATATCATCTTCATCTAATAGGGTCAAGTTAGTGTTAGTATCAGTCCAATCAACATTAACGAACATTTGTCCTGATGATAGTTCAACCGGATAATTCCTACCATTCTCAGTGTAGCCAATCTTAACCAATCCTAAATCACTACTTGTTGCTTGGTTGTAAGTAGTGTTGTTAGTCATATCATCTACTACGAAATTTATCCTACCATTAGTATCGTCATAACCAACAGCAATTCTAGTTTCAGTTCCGACCAACATTGCTCCTACAATATCTTGGACTTGCTCAGTAGAGAGTTGTGTATTGGTATCGGTAGATGCTAGAGTCAATGTTCCTGCTGTATCATCATACGTGCTAGTGATATTTGTTCCCGCCGTAATCATAGCGGCAATGAAATCCTCTATCTGTTCCTCTGTTGTGTATGAAGGAGTAGCCCAAGTAGCAGTTCCACTAGAACTGTATTTCAAGAACTCTCCTGCTGAACCTCCTGTTGGAACGTGGTTGTTACCTGCTCCTGTTGGGTGAGAGTAGTTATTCCAGTTAGCATCATTGTTGAAATTTGATAGTGCTATTTCTGATGCTGCCTTCCGGCTCTCAGTAGTGCCATCTTGTAGGATGAATTCAGTTGAACCACTAATGCCTCCCGTCATATCAGTTAGTTCTGAGAAATCCAAATTGAGTGTAGCGTCACCATTAGTTGCTCCACCGGATAGACCAGTTCCTGCAATCACTGAGGTAATATCTCCATCACCAGTTCCTACCCCATAGCCGTAAGATAGAATCTTGTCTTCAATAGCAGCAGAAGTCATTAGGCTAGTATCATTATTGTTGAATGATTCTGAACTAAGTTGTAATGCACTTCCTGCTAGTTGTGCAACAGACAATCCCGATACACCTATTGTCGCAGTGTAGTTTCCTGACGTAGTGTTGTTTTGGGTTACTGAGATTGCGTCTCCTGCTGTAATATCAACACCAGTCATATCTCCTGAACCTGCACCTGCAAACTGAGCATCAACATAGGTTTTGATAGCCTTAGCAGAAGCGAGAGTATCGTCATTACTACTAACCGAACTTATGTTTGTATCAAGTGAAGCAATATCAGAAAGGTCTGCGACTGCTAGAGATACGTTACTGTTCAGTAAAGTGGCTATTGATGTTAGACCAGTGCCACCATTTGCCACAGATAGTGTCCCTGTTAGATTGTTGATTGGTATGGCAATATCTGCTGAACCATTGAACGAAACTCCTGCTATTGTTCTAGCAGTAGCCAGTGTGGAAGCAGTAGTTGCATTGCCAACTAATCCTCCCTCAAATGTAGAGGCTACTAGAGTGCCTAGTGTGAATCCACTAGTTGTGTTAACAGTGGTAGTTGGCGCGGCATGTGTATTGCCAGTATCAGTAAACAACTTCCACTTATTACTATCCGAAGTATCTCTAAACAGTCCTGTATATTTGATAGTGCTACCATCAACATACTTACCATAGAAACCTAAGTCAACTGAATCTGCGGGGTTATTGCTACCTAAAGCAATTAGTGGGTCTTCTACGGTTAGAGTAGATGTGTTCATTGTGATAGTGTTACCACTTACTATCAAATCCGAACCAACAGTTAGTGAGCCACTCACAGTTAGGGTATCATCTGATTGGCTACCTATTGTGAAGTCTCCATCAAAGTCTGAGTTTAATGCTGTTTTCAGATTAGGAACTGAAACATCATCATTCGCCGTTCCTGTAATAGTTAGTATTCCACTACCATCATTGTAATTCTTAGTAATGTGATTACCTGCTGTAATCAACCCACCAACGTAATCTTCTACCTGTTCTTGAGTTAGGTGTGTATCAGTATCAGTAGAACTTATTGTGAGAGTATCAGAACCCGCAGTTGTAGTTACTGTAACATTTGTTCCACCTGCTATGTTTAGAGTATCGCTATTTGAATCTGCAACTAGGTTATCTTGTCCACTAACTGCTATTGTCTTGAATATGTTTTGGGCTGAACCTAAATCGGTGTTGGCAATAGTTACTGCTCCCGTTCCCCCACTTACGCTAATACCAGTTCCTGCAACGTTAGAAGTAACCCCAGTATTAGTTAGAGTAATGTCGAATGGGTCAGTAGAAGCACCACTGTTAGTGTCTGTCCACGTTGCTGTTATTCCTGTTCCCTGTGTAAACTGAACATGCTTACCATCTGTAACATTGATAGTAGTTCCAACACCATCCTTTATGTTGAATGAAGTCATAGAGCCTCCTCCTCCTACATTCGAGTCTACATACGCTTTGATTGCTTTAGCAGAAGCAAGCGAATCGTCAGACGCACTTACGCTGCTCAAATCTGTATCGAATGCATTTATGTCAGACAGACCAGTTACTGATAGAGAAGTCAAATATGCATTGGTGTCAACAGCGTAACTTCCTGCACCTGTCCTTTTCATGAATCCATTACTGCTAAAGTCTCCATCCATCACAGCCCCTGCCGCCGCGACATTAGTTGCATCCGTTACATCTGCTGACGTTTCAATTCCTGATAGTTTAGTTCTCTCTCCCGAACTAACAACTACCCCACTTCCCAAATCAGTGAGTCCTGTTATCTTGGCAACAGTTACTGCGCCATCAGCAATGCTATCCGTTTGCACTGCATCATCAGCAAGTTTAGCATTAGTTACTGCATTGCTTGCTAACTTAGCAGTGGTTACTGCACTGGCATTAATCTTGCTTGTTAGGACTGCGTTAGTAGCAATCTTTGCACTACTTACAGATGTTGATGCTAACATTCCGTTGCTAATAGTTCCTGTATCTGCTGATGTAATCAGAGTTCCAGTTATATCAGGTAGAGTTACTGTTCTATCGGCAGTTGGGTCTGTGATAGTTAGAGTTGTTTCATAGTCATTAGCAGTAGTTCCTTCAAAGACAAATGCGTTCTGAACATTGACTTGGGTTTGATTTACAGTAGTAGTAGTTCCTAAAACATTCAAATTACCCCTAATGTTTACAGTAGTATCATTATCAGTATCACCGATATTCACGGTTTCAGTTCCATCGTAAGAAGCAAGAATTGGAGTTATTGATGATTTGCTTACTGTGCTAGATACGTTATCAAACGTGATAGTATTGTTAGCAGCATTTCTTGTAAGAGTCAAACCTGCTCCTACTGCTAAATGAACTACGCTACCTGAGCCACTAGTATTATCAGCCAAATTGATTGTTTTGAAAGTTGGGTCATTATTCCCATTAGTATCTTGTCCATCTGCTGTGACAATTGAGTAAGTTGTATCAACAGTAGCCTTACCATCAACATAGGTCTTTACTGCTAATGTGCTTGGTATTCCACTACCTGAAGCACCATTGCTTATACTGGCATCAAAAGAACTAATATCAGTCAATCCTGCTAGTGCAAGGGAACTTAATTTAGAGTTAAGTTGAGTTTGTATTGAAGAAGTAACTCCATCTAAGTAGCCTATTTCAGTAGAACTAACTCCTGATACTCCGTCTAGTATGTTTAACTCAGTAGCACTTGCAGTTATACTCAAGTCACCTAAGTTCTCAACCTTAGTGTTCAGAGCAGTAACCAGTCCAGTAACCTTACTTTGTGCAATGTCTGCTAACTTTGAATTAGGGATACTACCCGCTAAGTGGTCATTACTAACTGAACCATTTGTCAATGCGAAGTTGTTTGCATTAGCATCTACCCCTACAAGTTTGTTGTAAAGGGCAGTTGTGAAATTCTTTTGTGAAAGTTCACCATCACCAATTGAGTATGTGGTATCGGTGTAGTTAGATGAGTGTATTGTTCCTGCGCCATTTGCTGTCCAATCAATTATTTGACTACCGCTTGGTATGGTTGGTTTATTCAGTATCTGAGCATCACCACTACCCGCATTCCAATCTGATTGAACATTCGCATCTGCTCCGGCAGCAATACCCGATAGTTTAGATTCTAGTGTAGAAGTGAAGAGTTTATTGGTAGTTCCTTCTGCAATCTTATCTGCACTAATAGCAGCAGTGTTACTTACATCTGCATTGACTATCTGAGTGCCTACTGCTCTATATGACGCATCTAAATTAGGTATATCACTTGCAGTTAATTTGCCGAATATATTTGCTAGGTTTACCTTTCTCAGACCTACTGAATTGTCATGGAAAGCAACGAAATCAGCAGTTCTGTCTATTGCATTTTGAGTAGTCAGCCCTGAGATGTCTAGTTTCAGTGTAGCACTACTTCTATCTAGACCATCACTTATTGTCAAAGAAGGTTCTTTGCCACTCAAAGCAGTAACTAATCCGTCAACTTTGCTTTGTGCTATTGCTGCATTGGAATCAATTTTAGTATTCGTTATTGCATTGCTTGCAATCTTATCAGAAGTAATTGCGCTGTTTGCTACTTTGGCTGTGGTTACAGCGTTTGCTGCTATTGTTGTAGCCCCATCTGCGCTGGAAGTTACATCTCCTGAGTGATTAGGATGAGTGTATGTGTTAGCATCGGCACTTCCTGTGTATCCTAAATCTGCTAGGCTTAGGGTTCTAGTTCCCATTGCTGTAATATGACCAGTGGAATCAGTAGCAATGCTATCTACTATTGTCGCTCCACTAGTGTCTATGTTTGTAACAACTGAACTCGGATGAGTATAGGGGTTAGCCAACTCCGAAGGAACTGGTATGTTGAAGTAGTTATTTCCATCATTGGTGAAAGTCCACCTGTTAGTAGTTTCATTCCACTTCATCAAAACATTGGTTAGGTTTCCTCTCTCGACTTCTATTCCGGCATCGGTAGTGGAGTTTCCAGTTTGGTTCTTGTTTAGTAGAATTGTGTTATCTTCTATTGCTAGATTAGTTACATCTAAGGTTGTAGTATTACCACTGACTACCAAATCACCAGTGACTGTTAGGTTTCCACCCATAGTCATGGCTACCCCATTACCAATAGTGGTAGCAGTGTTTATCTGAGCAAGCCTAGTTTCTAGATTACTAACGCTAACATCAACATCAGTAGTTGTAAGTGCTAAATCTATTGTGCCATCACTATCTTGATATGTAACACTAATACCTGTTTCAGTATTTCCTGAAAACATTCCTCCTACTATATCTTGGACTGCTTCTGTTGCTAGTTGCGTGTCATCATTTTGAGCCGATAATATCCCATTGCTATCTATGCTTAGATTAGTTCCTACTTTGATTCCACCGAGTGTTCCTGCGGCAGCAGTTGGTAGAGAGTAGTTATTTGCACTGGCAGCAATAGCATTCAGTTTAGTATGGTCTGCATCCGTGAACACATTGGAATCAGAAGCGGCTTCAACATGCGCTCTAACACTGGCATCCGTTGGTAATTGAGAAGTAGTAGCAAGAGTGCTATTGGTGCTTCCTACTGTTGGGAAGGATATTTGACCTGTATTACCTTGTAACGTTACCTTTCCAATTGAATTTATTTTCAACCTTTCAGTAGGCACTCCACTAACGTCATTTATGATACTAAGTCCCTGATTAGCCTGTTCATATCCTAGAAACTGCACTTCTCTATTAATAGCATCAGCGTCACTACCATTGGCTATTTCTATTATTGCGACAGGTATATCTCCTGATTTCAATGAAGACACTTTATTTGCTAACTCATCTTCTCTCAATTTTAGGGTGTTAAGAGTTTCATTAGATTGTGAACCGTCACAAATAACCAAAGTGGCATACCAATTACCGTCAGTCCTAGCAGTTCTTGTTTGGAAAACACTTGCTTCACTAGCAGTAGATTCTCCGTTAGCAGCAGTATTACCACTACCATCCCCTGTTGTTGTCTTATTCACTATCTCAGCGAGCATCCCTTCTCGCAGAAAATAATGATTACCTCCATTTAGGGTATATTTAGTATACAATCCTCCATCAGATTGTGCTATATCGAACCCTGTAACTACTCTATTACCACCACTTGCAACGTTTAGAGCGTTAATTATTCCACTGTGTATATTGTCTGTTCCATCTATTAGTCTAGAACTAGGTGCAACGTCAAGTGTGCTTATGAAGTTAGGATTTGTGTTAACCATTAGCCCACCACCATCCTAATTGTAAACGTTAATGTGTCGGCTGACGCTAACACTCCTGTATTCGTGAAGGTAACGCGGCTCAAGAGTTTATCCGTTGTCTTGTGGAAAATTCCCAACTCTGATACTCCCTCATTACCTAATTCTGCTCCTGTGAAACTAACATTCCATAACATGTGGTTAGTATTATCAAGAACTGTTGGAGTTACTGTTTTGTGAAATACATATGACTCCAAATCCTTTTGACCTGCTGATGTAACATCAGAACCACTCCCCACCTTGACCTTAGTGTAATTTGCTGCAATATACACATTTGCAATATCATATCCGCCTTCATTTACTATCATTTTACTCACCTAATCGTAGAATCTATCCTTGTATTCTTTCTTAATTGCAATTACTCCGGTTGATGTTGTTTCAAATCCTACTGTCTCAGTAAAACCAAACACATCATCGAAACCCATGTTTGCATTCATCGTCTCGCCTACCACCTTGTATTCAATGGAATCCATCTTTATTTTCAAGTTATCGAATATCATCTTGCCACCAACTGTTCCACTTGAGTTGGCTGAAAGAAGATGATTGATGTTTTGCTTACTTCCCTGTGATATTTCATTAAGTCTCTCAGCAATCCCCTTACTGTAAGAACCAACTGTTAGAGTTAATATCGGCCCTAGAACATTCTCTATCTCAAACACAATGTAATTTCCTAATGGAATGTTGTAAGTAGGGAAGTCCAATGTAACTATGTCTCCTGCTTCTAGCAGTTCAAACCCTTCTCGTTGAATTTGTAGCGTAATCTTTCTAGCCTTACCACTGTGTAGTTCCAATAGTTTCATTGCTTCTATTTGGGCTTCCTCTTCTGTTGTTATTGTAGAGTCATTAACAGTCATAGTCTTCCTATTTTTGACATCAAGAGAATCCATTTCATATCTTACACCATCTCCAATAACAATAATTCTGTTGATTTTATCAAATAGTGATGTGTTATTCTTAATTGGTTCATGACCTGTTAGGTGTTCAAAACTTATTTTCTTACGTTTGATATTTGATGTATCTTCTAAATTTCTCAGTATTACTTTATTGTCTTCTATTCTGTAATCAAGCCCTTTCTTTTGCGTTAGAGAATTAATAGCACTAAACACATCAAAACTATTGAATGTTAGATTGCTCACAAACGTTTTCTTATTGTATTTGGTTATTGTAGAATGTTGTGGTGGAGAGTAGTATTTTGTTCCTGATGCAAACGTTATTGTCTGATTACTTATTGCCTGTATCTCTCCGATTAAGTGTCCATCTTCACTGTATATCACATCACCAGCATTTAACTCTGTAACATTTTCCAAGCAAACTATGTTGTTAGTTCCATTAGTGTTCACTATGTTAGTTGTGTATATCACAGTGCTTTTCCTTTCATCATATTTCAGCCCCGATTCCATTATGATATTACTTAACTCAGCGTCTATATCCGAGCCAATATCATATGTTGTGCCAACATAACACCGTTTGATTTTCTTAAGTCTAGGTTTCATACCAATACTAAGGTCAAAAACCTCTCCAAAGGAAACAACCCCATTACCCGTTAAATTACCATCATATGTTAGCACTAAACATTCTTCTGTGGCTTCTGATGTTCCCTTCTTCCTAACTAGAGTCACTGTTACGTCTTTTTTCTGTCTACTGTTACCATCTGTAACATGTGTAGTGATGACTTCCCCTTCAGTAAAATTTCTAACTGCACTTGCAGGAGTCCTACACTCAATAAATTTGTAATCACTAGTAATAGGACTATCAATATCCAATTTCAAATACATGGAGTAAACTCCTTCATTGAAATACTGGTTATCATCACTTTGTGTTGCAGTGCTATTGCTCGCACTCCCCGTTCTGAAGTTATGAGTGTTTGTCTTGTAGTCAATACCACTATCTTTCATTACATTGAATTCTATCTTCTCCGGTGTCTCTAAGAATGTTCTTTCTGCTATTTTCATTAATCGGTATTTGTCTCCATAATTCCCAAGACTTATTGCCGTATCGAATGTTAAGTGGTGTTTCTCCCATTGTGCAGGACTAATAGTGGCAGGAGTAACAACGTGGTTAACTATCTTAGCAATGAATTTGGGTATACCATGAACACTGCTATTTTTCAGTGTCTTACCATTAGTCAATTCTTCAGACACAATGTAATACCCTTTCAAATCCGGCATGAAACTAAGCCATGTGTGCGCCCTATTAGTAGTGTTAATGCAATCTCCTAAAGTGAATGTTATGGTTTTGTCATCGGATGAAGTAACCACCCCATCTGATTGACCACTAACTGCTTTCTCTGTTAAGTCAAATCTTGGTTTAATTAACATTTGAGTTGAGAACATCATTCCCAAATTATTACGAGTTGACCCACTAATAGTAGTGCCACCAATGTCATAATCAGCAGGGTTGCCTTCATGCGAAGCAGCCCGATAGTTACTTAGAGATATTAGTTTATTTCCTGATAAATCAGCGAGAGGATAAATTCCAGTCTTAGTGCCTAGTAGGGATACTTGATAATCTTCTGAGGCCACAGTCCAAGCATTGCTCAACGTAAATCTACCAACTTCACTATTGGTGAATTTCCACAATCTAGTAGTTGGGGTATGTTGCTCTTGTTGTTGTTCCCCATATATTGTTGTGGAGAGAACTGTTGGTTGAGTGTAATTTACCCAACTAGTATTGGAAGGTAATTCAAGAGGACAACTACTCAAGTGGTAGTCATCCCAACTAGTATTATCCTGAGAAGGTTGCCAATCTTTGAATAAACCAATGCAGTTATCATACACATGTGTTCTACCTATTCCTAACGAATTGTAGTCTGCGGCAGTTTTTGCTTGACCACTTCCAAATGACTTTGCAACCATTGCAGAAATTACTCTAGACGTATGAAGCAGTGTTCTATTATCATTAGTAGTCAAATTATTAGTATTATCATCATCCCAACCGTCTATGGAATGAAAAGGAGAATATCTCATGTCTCTATCATGATTACTACCTTTTTGGGTGGGGTCTTTGTTTTCTGCTATAATTGGTAGTATCACGTTCATTGGGTTGTAGGTTGCAGGACTACTTTCGCTATTCATCAATAGTTGGTGTTTGAAAAACTCACTAGTTATGGGAGGGCGTAATAACCATGCAGTGTGGAATCTGATATTACGCCAATCACTCTGCCTGTCTTTGAAATAAGTATCAATTCCCCCCGACCCGTCAATCAGTCTAGTAGTTAGTTCATCCAAACTAGCATCAGGAGCAGAAAACAATCTGAATGTCTCAACACCAAAGAGAGGGTGTCCGTTACTAGAATTACCATAAAGCCATGTATATCCACCAAATTTCAATGTATCATTAGCACTTGTAATTGATAGGTTATTCTTTTGGAATCCTTCTTTTGCGCTGACTCCTACTAATCCTCCGTATTCATTACTTTCTAGTATGAAATCACCATCAGCAGTTGCCTCACTACTAGCAGGAGTTCCTTGTAGGTGTGATAGTTTGTAATACATGTCTCCCATAGAATCATCTCCATCTAACTGCGAATCAGTTAGATTCACTATCGTTGGTCTGCGAATCATACAATAATCAAAATATGGTAAGGATGGAATTTCAGAAGAGTTCTTCAACGACTCAAAATCAACGGGATTGAAATGCCAATCAAAAGTTGCTTCTATGAGCCTGATAACCCCCCACCTATTTATGTCCTCAGTTGTCTTAGATGCTGATGTTATTGTTTGTGTTTCAAAATTAATATCCCTTTTCAGTGTCTCATGAGTTTGACCATCATATAGTGTATGAGTAGTGTTGTTCATTTTACCAGTAGTTTCGCTTTCCAAAACTATTCCATAAGTCTCAAATGTTTTAGAGTGATTAAACAAACTATTATGTCGTTGTTTAGAAGATGGGTATATGTCTCCTATTGCTAATAACTCATATGGTAATGTTCTAGGGTCTATCTGTTCAAAGGCAGAATACAAAATATCTATTTCATATGGTTTGTTACTTGGCCCTTCATCCCAATAATCAGTATCTAATGGGTATGTGCTTGGTAATGGCGCAGAAGCATGATAATAGGTAGGTAATTGTGACCAACCTTTCAGGTTGTTACTTCCCAACTTAGGCTTACTAGTAGGAGTTGTTGAGATAGAAGTAGTGCTACCATTGCCTTTGATTGAATATCCTACTGCATATCCTTGTATGGCTTGCTTTATTCGCCCACTATTGTATATGCTATTGTGGGTTCTAACCAATCCTCCTGAATTAATCGGTTGTAAATCCCAATAACGTATAGTATCTGATGGCATGAAATTACCACCTGTCTCAGCAACTAACGTATCCTCTAATCGGTGAATGAATCCCCCTGTCGCTATATTGTTATTCACCAAATACAGACTAGTGTTTCCTCTAGTATCGCTGCTATTTGTTTCTACTCTACCCAACACCATTGGAAATATAGGCGCAACTTCCATTACAGGAGTAGTATAATCCTGCTCATTCACATTAAGGACATCAAACATCTCAGAGTTAACGGTCATAATATCGCTCTTTGTTACACTAACCCCGTTTTCATTTCCTACTGTGAATGCAAATATGGAATCGTTTGTTGATATTGATTTAGGTGATGATATATCGTAGCCAAGAGTATCACCGAAAATTTGAGCATCAGTTGATGTAGAGGAACTATCATTGGAAGACAACTGTAATGGAGAATATGTGAAGGCGTTACTGGCATATGCCATATCTAATCCTGATTTGAAGGATAGTCCTTTCTCACTAATAGATGTAAAATCGGATATTCCTAAAGAGTGTAATTTGTTACTTTGTAGAGACTTAGTGCCAGTAATGTAATTTATTTGATTAGACCCATATGGATTGTATGTGTTTATTGTGTTATTTTCAGTAGTGGTTAATGCTTGGTCTTTCAGTGTAATTGTCCAAACGTGTTCGCCACCACCCGAAGAATATGTCGAACTACTCACTTCCCCTATCAAATCCCCAGTGTTATTGAATAACAAACAGTATTTGTTGAAAGCATCTGATGGCACAGGGTTTTCTCCTGTTAACTCAACAGTAACTGTCTTAGAAGAGATATTCACTGGGTTACTATCAGAAGAATTGACATTACTTACTAAATCATAATTCAAAATTGGTGGGAGAGAAGTGCTTATCACATCTGAGTGGTGAGTCAGAGTCTTACTTACAGTGCCTCCTAACAATTTAGATGTATCATCCCTACCTGAGAACTTGAATGTAGTAAACCCATTACTTGTGCTAACATCAATATCTTCTACACTACCACTGAATACTTCATCGGTTATTGAGTAGTCGCCACTGTAATAGTAGAATGGACTAATTGCTGTTTTTTGATAGAACTGAATATCAGATTCTTTGAACTTAGCAAACTTATTGTTTTTATCAGCATAGTCCACTTCTATCATATGACTATTGTATCTCAAAGGAGTTAGTGTAGCACCATACATTTTACTATCTTCTTTCTTTATTGCCACACCACCCATAGTCACAGTTTGAAATACTCCTGCTGATGTGATTTTCACTTCTGAATCAGATTCAAAGTTGTAATTCAATACCCCTGAATATGGCATCAGATACATCGTTTTCCCTATTATTGTGGGAGCAGTTGCTGAACCTGTCCACGTATTGGCACTCAAGGTTTTGTAATCTTTGATTACAATGGACTGTTCGGTGTCTGAGCCTTTTACGCCAACTGAACCAATAACAAGATAATAACCATCTACTTCAACAATATCATTAGCACTTAACATGTGTTTCAAATTCATTTTAGTAGTCATTTCTTTGAGAGTAAGAGTGCTTCCACTATTAGTGTATAATTTACCTACTATTGGTATCTTGTTGAACTTACCATTGTGAATAACATTCCTTAATTTCAAATTGTCTCCTTCTCGTATTTTCATATGCTGAAGACCACTATTATCTGACACGCTTATGCGAGCCAACTTAGTGAGTTTGTTCTTAGGGCTGTTCAGAGACTTATTTTGTATGGGTTCAACTTTGCTATTCTTGTATTCTGCTTTCTCAAAGGTGATGTATTTGCTTGGCCCAGTTAAATTACCATCAATCGTATTAGCAGTAGGAGTTAGTAAATCAGAAGTATGTCTCTTCATCCTAGTAAATGCAGTATCCCACTTAGTAGCATCAAAAGAAGAGTTGCTAGTGTTGTCATCTAGAGTTCTGTTTGCATCAACTAACACAGCGTTAATCTTACTTTTTCCTAGACTTGAAATTGTGTCTGAGAATCTTGCCCTAGTTCTGAAAACAACGTTTTGAATTGTCTTCCCAATCTTAAGTTTCTTAGAAGTGCTAGCCCCAATCGCAGTAACAGGTATTGTCACAGTAGCACCATGAACTGAAACAGATAGGTTATCCCCCGACTGATACCCTGAACCCTGTGCGGCAATAGCAATTGATTGAATTACCCAAACATTGAATTGACTTTCATACGTTATGGCTATTGTGAATGTAGCACCACCACCATTACCACCTGTGGAAGCATACACAGATGAACCAGTGCCACCAGTTACTGTTCCATTTTGGTGTTGACTCGCATTAAATGTGGCTATGGAAGTAACTGCGGTGTTTGATGCTTGATGAACAGGTAGTGTAATTCTAGAATAGTCAATTTTGAATTGTCCTGCTGTTCCAGTTTTTTCCTTGATATTACCAATGTAATTATCATCTGCGTCAAACACTGATTGTCCTTCTACCAGTTTATGTCTATCATTAGTAGGAGTCAATTTGAATGTCTGAATAGTAGTATTCGCATATTGAGTATGAGCAGATTGAAAATCAATTGTTAGTTCATCACTATAATCCCACCATCTTTGAGAAGTAGCATTGTATTTCTCACAATAATCTAGTTGGTCATCTTCATCCAATCTATCATTGTAGAAGTAAAACGTTGGTCTTGTCGCTCTCTGCACAACATCATACTTGGAACTATCAACATCAGTATCTCCCCTTAGTCCATAACTAACCGCAACTACTGATGTATCTGTCTTTGCAGCCCCCTTGTATATCTCAAAGTTGGATTGGCTTGGCACTGATGTCGGATACTTAGGTTCAAATTCCACCCCATCTCCAAATTCATCAAACGCTGTTATCTTTGTAATCTTAGCAAAGTGAGGGCGTATCCTAGTAGCCCCTGCTGTGGTTAACTCAGGATTTATCAAAATGAAATAATCATAATTATCAATGTCTAATCTAATGGTATTATTTTCAACGGTATATCTGAACTTCTTATTGTTTGGTGCGTCATCCTCTTCTGAGTCAAACACCTTAATCTTGAAAGAATTAGTTTCATCACCGTTCTTACCATATGTGGTTAATGATGTTCCTGTTGGATATATCCTGTTGACTATTCCACTAGCGTCATCATTGGATATAGCACCACTATGAGAGGTGTTTCTTATCTCAATGAAGTTAGCAGAGTTAACCCAACTATCAGTTGTGGTTGAGTTTTCATATTGTAGTTGAGTTGTCTTGAACTGTGGATTAACAGAAACACTACTGAAAGCATCCCCATTAGAAAACTCATTAATCCTATCATCATAATCACTAGTAACATCAGTATCCTTCTTACCTGAATTAACAGGATAGAACATTCTACCAGTTCCACTGCTTGATGAACCCATCTACTCACCAAACCTGTAATAGAATAATATGTTACTATAACTGGGAGATAGTGTTTTTGTGGTTGAGATATTAGGAGAATTACCACTATGCATTGCTATCTCGTATATCTCACCATAGAATTGATTTACAATACCAATAGTGCCTACTGTTACTGTTATTGTGGCATCTGACAGAGTTAGGGTCAAAATATCTCCAACGATATAATCATCTCCACCGTTTGCCACCGCAACAGATTGTAATGTTCTAACTCCACTATTATCTACTACAACCAATGAAAATGTTGCACCACTACCAGTTCCACCAGTTGCAGCAACAACATTAGTTCCAACTACTCCTCCACCAAAACTACCGCTAACAGAGTGTGTAACAGTTGCAACATTACTTCCACCCTTATTTCCTATGAAACAATCAGAATCGTGCAAGTCAACTTCTGATTCTATATGCTGTTCTGAAACTTGTAGTGCGTTATTCACATATATCTCTGCTGCATTTCTCAAATATGTGAATGAAATCTTATACATTTGGTCTAAGTAAAGTGCTTCTTTCTTTTGTGAATAATACACGGTAGTATTTGTTTGTGCTTTATCCATTGTTATTGTTCCTGCTCCGGTATTAATACTAACTACAAGACCAATTGACGTTCCGGCATTATCAAACAACTCAGTGCCTATTCCCACTAATTTAGAATTACTTGCAGTTCCAAGAGTCAAAACTGACCCACTAGCCGTTGCAGTATCTAACTTAGTCAAGGAAGTTGTATTACCTACATAGTAGCCATATGGGTCATAGTAACCTGTTAATTTGTTTTCGGCCTTGATTATGGTATCTGTTTCTATTGTCCTAAACGTTCCGTCAGTTTTTCTAAATTCTGCAACTATCTTGTATTCAGCAGGTTGGTTGTAACTATTATCAGTAGTGTTTTGCAAATACAACTTTACATTCCTGTTGTAGAATAACATCATTTTGAGTGGTGAGGTGGTATATTTTGTTGAAGATGAAGTTCCGAATATGCTAGTGCTTTCGTATGTGCTTGCTCTATTACTCAGTGAGTCACTTGGATAGGGTGGGGTCTTAGTTGAGTCTAACACTCCAAATTCTGCATTGCCATCCTTAGCCGAACCATTGACATCGTATGGTGTTATGATGCACTCTATTGTGAATGAGCCAGTGTTAGACCAAAGGCTTCTATCTCTAGTGGTAGTAATAGTATCAGCAGTAGGAGTGTTAGTATCGTCATTAGGAGTCTCTACTTGAGTTACAGCATCATCATAATTCAACAATAGATGTCCATTTGAAAACAACGGGAATACTAGTTTGTATGGATTCCCAACATATGCATTCACCATCTAAATCACTCAATCCAAGAAGTTGTCTGACATTACCATAGCCTCCTCAAACTCCAATTGGAACTGAACAGATGGAAACTCCTGACCGGAGATAGTAGTAGAAAAGGAACGAATGAATCCAGTAATACCAAGAGATACTTCATCGGTTTTTGTGGTGCTTGTTGGAGTGAAGTATGACTTACCCCCACTAACTCCCGCAGTGAAGTCATTATCGTATTCCCTATTCTTCCAAGAGAATGGTATCAAGTCTAATTCTGAGATGTCCTGTGTTTCAGCATCGGAATTATGATAATTAAATTCATGGTTAACTCGGCTCGGTATTAGTATAACCACTTTGTTTAGGTTTTGGTCATCTTGAAATGTGCTTGCGTCAACATAGGAATGTATTAATTGAGCCAACTCAAAGGAGGTTAACTTCCTAGTTTTTGCTTCCCCCTCTGCTTCCTTCCTCTTAACAATCTCTTGTTCAGTGAGTATTCCCTGTATACTAATTGTCTTTTGTGCCATACCTATGTCCATAGCCAAATTGAGAGATTCACCGCGAACTGCTCCTGAAAAGGGAACTCCAATGTTCATCACAGTCTTATTCGTGGAGATAGTAACATCTGTTGCAAGAAGTGAAATTCTATTTTCCTTACCACTACCAAATTCATTTCTTCTTTGTAGTTCCAAGAAGACTCGGTAGTTTGGCTCTACCATCACAAAGTCCCCGTTGTATGTGCGCTTCTGTTCATGCTTAGGTTAATCTCCCTAGCAACCTTATTCGCTATATCCCTTATTTCGCTATCAGAAGCACCCACCCTGCCATTCACATGGACATTGATAGTGCCACCTGCCATACGCCTACTTTCGGCGTTAGAATGGACTCTAGAGCCTGAAGGTAGTCTAACTAGTTCAGGGCCACGTTCACCTACTAACTGCAAACCTCCATTAACAACGCCACCATTTGCAAACGGCCATATTGCTTTACCAAGACCCTTTAGCCCTTGCCAAATTAAACTCGGCAAAGTTTTGAATATCTGCCAAAGACTTTGTAAGAGTATTTTGATAATAGTTTCTAACATACCCAACCAAGCCATAACTAAATCTTTGATTCCTTGCCACATTGCTCCTTCATCTCCTGCAAATGCGGCTTTGAATATATCATATACAGCAGTTAATATGTCCTTAACCTCACCAAATAATTCTGCAAAATAACCAAACTTTTTCTCAAAAGCCTTGAACCGTTTCTTTAGTTTTAGTTTCTTGAGAACTAACACCAACAAAGCAATCCCTGTAATTATCGCCAAGAAATAAAATGATGCTTTGAGTAAAAATCCAGCCCCCACAATAAAGAACTGTGATATTTTACCACCAATTTTATTCATTTTCTTAAGGAAAGATTGTCCTGCCCTTTTTCCTCTTGTTCTAATATCTCCTCTCACGGCTTTGAACCTAGTTCCTATGCTTTTTTCCATTGCAAGAGTTTCAGGTGCTATACCTATATTTCTCATACCACGATATGCTCTTGCACCCCATCTACCGACTGCTTTACTTGCTCTAACGGTGCGGCTTTTATTGAAACCTCTTTTCATATATTGTCCAACACCACTATCTTCATCATCACCTTTGAAGAAACCACCTGCTAGAAACATAGAAGTATTACTAGGTGTTAATGCTTTAGCAAGACCAGTTTCTGCTTTTCCTAGTTGTTTACCTGCTTCTGTCCACATATCCTTGTATTCTTTAATCCCATCTCTACCTGCTCTAGTAAACATCATTGCTAAGGGGGTTTTTGCAATATCAGCATCAGACATCTTAAGTGCTTTCTCTACATCTGCAAAAGATTTGGCTAGATTTTCATTAGCCTCTACTGCTTCTAATGTGCTTTTCATAGCATTTTCTTGTCTTTTGTGATATACGTTAATGATGTTTCCAACCGCACGAATCTGATTCTGTAATCTCCACATTCCTGTTCCTGAAAGAATACGACTAATGATATTCCATTCTTGACTACTTTTAGCAAGTTCACCGAATGCTTGACCTGTTCTAGTAATAGAGGTATGCGCCCTATCGAATGCTTGGGATAGTTTATGCATTTCTTTATCAGAATTAGACTCATCCTTTGGCATTCTTTTTCATCTCCTTTTCCATTTCTTTGTGTTTTATATTTTCTACTTCTGAATGTATTTGTAGCATATCTAACATTAACTTCATTGGCGTATGCTGCGCCTCAAAAGGACTTATGCTGAAAGTCTTGCAATAGGAATACAATATGATTCTAAAGGCAACAGAAGTATCTACTTCTTGTCCGTGTAATGCCCTACGAATCAGATTGCTTTTCCCGTATCCTCCTCCTGCAAATCAAAGAATGGATTAGGGAGGACTTCTTTCAACTGCGACCCGACATAAGGGCTTAGTCTAAGCAATTCAAGACTAGTAAGTTTTGGCTCTGTCTTCTCAACAAATTCAGAACACATGAATTTATACATCTTATTCAAATCAAGATTCATTTCACCTGAATCAGTC
>Ga0208919_1000095_pt1 | contig 60277 bp, 51 predicted proteins | sample 4_EtaG_FD_184076 | JGI IMG/M metagenome (GOLD analysis project Ga0208919, IMG submission 184076) | Marine viral communities from the Subarctic Pacific Ocean - 4_ETSP_OMZ_AT15127 metaG (SPAdes) (version 3) | ecosystem: Environmental > Aquatic > Marine > Oceanic | place: Pacific Ocean | collected... | reverse complement strand
AACTACAGTATATCAAAAAAATTAAGAAATGATAAAGATATTACAGAAGAATTTGAAGTTCTTCTTAACTCACTTTCCCTAGAGGAGATAATTGCGCTTAAATTAGAGTTAGCCGCCAAGTCCATTAACAATAAGCTATATGGATTTCCTCTGTGGAAAGGAATCAACAATATTGTTAAAGAGGCTCTTCTCAAAACAGCCCTTTCCATAACCAGAACAAAAGGTGAAGCTGCCAGGTTTTTAGGTCTTGACCGGCCTAGATTACATGCATTAGAAAAAAAATACGGCACCGACACTTATTTCGAAGATAAAACTTGACATTTTGAAGCTGCAGCGATATAGTTATATTAAGTGAGGTAAAATTAACAACGGAGGCATCCTATGTATTCGTGACAGATTTAATACATAACAATGGCAGGGGTTGCAAAGATATTTAACAACGGCCAGGAAGTGTAGCCAATAAGAGTTGCGCGAAACCTTCTATGCCTCTAACGAAGGGCTTACTACGTAAGCAGTGGAAGAGAGGCTAGTATGACGATGATCGAGAAACTCGTCCAACCCCTGCCTTCATTTTCTTTTGATCTTTTAAAATATGGGGGCGAATTGGTATCGACTGGGTGTCGAAGATTATTCGTGCAGGGCAGAGGGCAGCGACGGTCTCTGTAAAAACGCTGAACTTGATAAGTGCCAATACTGACACTTTTTCTGAATACGCACTAGCTGCGTAATCCGGGGGAGCCATCCCTTGTTAACCAAAATGGCATTTTTAGGTTTCTCACTACCTTAATAAGGTGAGTGGTGGCTGGGCCTAGTGCTATAAGTACTAGCCAGGAATTTGGACTGGTTGTGGCCAGATTTCAATATACAACAACCTAACCTTGTGAATGACGAATTTTTGGAAGCATTTAGGACTCGGGTTCGACTCCCGACGCCTCCACCATTTTTTTTCTTATCCTTTCTTTTAGACTACTTACCATATATGAAACTCCTACTTGAAAATTGGCGAGAGTATATGAAAGAGGAAGAGGAACACCATCCCTCCGAATATATTAATTTTATGAGGCGCGACTGCTCGTTGCTAGCACAAGCCATTAGTGGAATTTCTGATTTTCCCATGTATGGCATCGTTGATGAACGAGGAGACATGCATCATGTTTTTGCTTATGATTCTCAAACAAAAGAAGCGATTGACTGCCGCGGCAGGATGCCATTGGAAAACGTGCTTGACAATATAAGTGGTGAAAGCAACACCTATCGTGAAACATCTCCAGAAGAAGTAGAAAAGGTATTTGGCACATACAGCGATGAGGAATTTGAGTATGCAGAAGAAAAGGCACAAGAATTAATATGAAACTCCTACTTGAAAATTGGCGAGAGTATATGAAAGAATATTCTTTCCCCGCGGAGAATGGTAATAATGTCTGAATATGGAAGCAATGCTAGCATCACGGGTTCGCTAAACGTGGACGGGAGTATTGATTTAGGCAGCGGCGATGATGACGTCAATCTAGATAGCAACACCTTGTTTGTTGATGCAGACCAAAACAAGGTGGGCATTGGCACCACGAGCCCAGATTATACTCTCGACGTAGCCGGAGACATAGGGGTCGATCAATACATCTATCACAACGGTGATGCCGATACGTGGATGAGGTTCGGAGACAATGCGGTAACTTTAAAGGCAGGCAACCTATCATTCATTAACTTAGACAAAAAAAACTCCGCTCCACATGAGCTTACTTTTAACGATGGTTCGAACAATATTGACTTTATTGTTAAGGGTAACGGTTCCAACGAAGGCAACCCCGCATTTAAGGTAGACGCATCCACAGGCAGGGTGGGGATCAACGGCGTAGGATCTCCCGATGTAGAGCTACATGTTGATGGCGATATCAAGCTTGTTGGAAATGACCCCAGAATTAAAATTGACGGCGACGTGGACAGCCACCCCGGTCTTGAACTTTACGAGAACGGCACAAGAAAGTGGATTGCATACAATAATTATACTAACGACAACCTCACATTCAAAACCAATAGTGATATAAGGATGGTCATAGAGCAGGACGGCAACGTTGGAATCGGCGTTGGCGATCCGGATACGCAATTGGAGGTATTTAATGCCGGAACCCAATTAAAATTGTCCTACAACGGATCCGACGCCGCGACCTTTGCTGTTGATGACAATGGTTATCTGACCATCACCCCATCTGGAGGCCTCATGGCAACCGGAATGCTCGGGCACAAGCAGTACGTCGGGAGCGCGCTTTCAAACGGGGCAACCCTTACAACATCACAGTCAGGTATATTAATCCCCCAGTCCGGTAATGCTACTCCATCTAACCATGTTGTGAATCTGCCCTCCACTGCACCAGGCATAACGTATACGTTCTGGTATGCAGGGACACCCGGTCAGGGGTTCCAAATTAACCCAGCATCCGGCGAAAAGTTCATGGGCAATCTGCTTGACAAAGATGGAAGCACGGTAGTTCTGGGGAGCAATGGTGTGGGGAGAGTAGACAAAGACTTAATTCTTGGAACAAGTTCGGACATTGGACACTTTATCACCATCGTTGGGTCCGGGTCTGGGTTCTGGATGATCACAAACTCTCAGGGAGATTGGTCACTTGAATCCTAGAATCCATAGCAGAGGAACAGAATGAAACTCATACTTGAAAATTGGCGGAAATACTTAACAGAATCTCAACTTCTCATTGAAGGCCGCATTCAAGACGCTGAAAGAAAGTTCCCTGAATTAGCTAAGAAAAGAGAAGAATTGGATGGCGAAAGTCTTCTTGATGTTCTTGTTCAAAGAGATCCTTCTGAAAACCAAAAATATCTCATGGGCGCAGCTAGGATTTTGAAAAATACTATTGATGGTCACATTAAAAGAGGCAAAGAACCTTTTTGGGGAAAGCAGTGGCCAGAAGATGAAGAGATTGAGCCAGAAAAAATAGACAAGCTCATATCTCCTTGGGGCATCGCCAGCAATATTGCAGGACAGTTGGAAACATTTCATCTTCTCCAGAAGTATGTTGAACCAGAACAACGAGACATTAATAGAATTAAAGATTTTGGTGAACTAAATTCAACTGTCAACGCAGCAGTTACAAAGCAGGCATCTGTTGAGTCAGCGAAGGACAGAAAACAACAAGAGAAAATAAAAGCAAAAGAAGGTTCCAGAATAGTCGACGAAAACGATGACTATATTATGATCAGACCAGAGACCACTGAAGCTTCTTGTTATTATGGCAAAGGAACAAAATGGTGTATCTCAGCATCTGAATCTTCAAACTATTTTGATGAGTACTCTGCAGAAGGCAAAACGTTCTATTTTGTGTTTCTAGCCAACCTTTCCAATGATAACAAATATAAGAAGATTGCCCTTGAAATGGAGCCAGGTGGAGCATTCAATCGCGCATGGAATGCTTGGGATGAGCCGATGGATTTTGATGAAACAACTCAAGCAATAGTACAGAACCTTCTCAATCAAAAAGTAACTCAAGGTGCCCTCCTTTGGTATCAGCATATTACGGGCGGCCATATGGTAAGTCGTGAAGACGTTTCAAAAGAAGACGTAATGGAATTCGCTGCAGCCGTAAAAGAGTTGGGTGCTGATTATAATACCGACATTGAAATAAACTCAGAACCAGAAGATTACGATACAATTGACCAACAGCGTGAAGAAAGTGTAGAGGCCATCGAAACAAGGGCCATGAGTACATTAAGGTATATAATCGACGTAGCGCAAGAAGATGCACAAGAAAACCCTTCAATTGGCAAAGAACCTTACATAGAAATGATGGAGCGCTATCAAGATCAGGTAGAACACTTGGAATTCGAATTGAAGTTTCCCGACGAAACTGGTGAAAGTCACATCGAACTCAACTCTTATATTTGGATTAATTTGCCCATAATCCTTGCAAGACATAGAAAAACCATGGAATGGACTGTGCCATGGGAAGAACCGGAAACACTCAAACAAATCAACGCCATCATTCGAGACGCAATCGCCCCCACCGGAATGAATATATATGATCTAGAGTCTGTTCCTGACGATGTTCGCGGCGGAGGCCCCTATTTCAAGGGTGTTGTTGATTATAGCCATATTGAAGATCTAGATGAGCTTAGAGTATTTCTCAATGAAATGCTTCGTATTGATGAAAGTTTCGGTACCAAAGGATATTCTGCAATATCAAAGGCTCTAATAGATGTTGGTTTGGTAGCACAGGAAGGTCACGAGGCTAAATATTGGCAAGATCCAGAAGAAATCGAAAAACAAGGCGAATTGGCTTTACAAGAATCGTATAAAAGATGGGCTCAACTTATAAAATGAAACTGTTATTAGAAAATTGGGAAGAGTTTTTAAACGAAGCCAAGCTTAAGCATGGCTATTCTATTGGAGAGATTGGTAAAGATCCAATCGCTGGCATCGACCAGAACAAATCCATGTACGGCGCATCGATGAACAAGCCGGTTCTGGCTTTCATCAATCTTGTACTAGCAAAAGAAGGCGCCCTTCACAATAGAACAGGTGAAAAGATTCGTCGACTGTCCCCGGAAGAGTTGGATAAGCTTATAAGCTATGCCGGAGGCTCCTCAAGTTCGAACAGGGTTAATAGAGCCTTGAGCGATATGTCCAGTGTTCCAGGAAAAGACCCCAAAAATCAAGGATATTACAAAAAATACAGCAAGCAATATGGAGTTAGCAGAGACCAGGCAAAAGAAGTGTTAAATAAGCTTGGCTTAGGAGATTCCATCGGAGGGGTGCACTGGGGAAGTAGATACAATCAGCAAACTCCACAAGGTTATAACAAGTTCATGTCGCTTCTTGTCAACATGAAGAATGATCCAGATTCAGAATATCACAACGAGGCCAGTGAAGTCTTGTCTTATATCCAGAAGAGGCAAGGTGGAACCGGCGCTAAAGGGTTGAAAGATCGCTTGAATAAGCAGTTGGAAAAAGCAGGATATGGTAAAGATTCTATTAAATCAATGTATGGTAAGGGTGGCTATTACAAAGGCACTTTGAACTATTCTGTTGTAATCAACGACAAATATGTTTTGTCACTGTATACCGACCAGTCCGACAGAGATCTCGGCAAAATGAGATCAAAAATACAAGATTTGACCCTGGGCGCCATCAAGGACAATATTAAGCCGGAACAATTTCAAACACCTTTGCAAACAAAAGTACCAGATAAACCCCCTGCGCCCACTCCGCCTACTACGGACACACCCTCTCCTGTGGCTACCGCACCAAAGCCGGAAATAGAGTTGCCAAAGCCGGCGCCACCACAAGCTCCGCCTGAGCCCAGCAACAGGCCTGAGATAGCAACGCGAAGGCCGAGCGAACCAGAGATCGCCTCCCCACGCTTTGAGAGACCAGAGGAGCCTCTCCCGACACCTGCACCGATCAAAACCAGATCCGGAAGGTTTGTACATGACATAGAAGAGCTACCTGATTTTGACTTTGATAAGTTCTATGGCGATCTTGACGTGCAGTTTGCCGACCAGGGCGGAGCGGCTGCAATGCTTCCAAGTCATGGTACAGATTATAAGTTTGGACGAGAACATCAGAAAGCATACCAAGAATTACAAAAGGCAAGAGAGCTTGAAAAGCTTCCAATACCCACCGAACCCGCCCTGAATGAAACATACAGGAGATGGGCTCAGTTTATAAACTAAGAGATATATTATGGATTTCAAAATAGACATAAAGTTGCTTATCACGCTTTTAATATTCGCCACAACTCTAGGCGGTTTTTACTACACAACTCAGTTGAGACTGGATTCTCTTGAGTCAGAAATAGCTCAGTGTAATTCTTCCGAGCCGGTTAACCAATTGAAAAAGAAAATCCAGAACTTGGCGAAAAGAATCAAAAAATTAGAAACCAATCAATGATAAAATAAAGCTTAAAAGTTTCACCTCCGTAGACTATAGTCTATAGAGAGATGAGGATAAAATGTCATTAAAAGATACTTGGAACAAGTTAACAAATTACGAATGGAATCAAAGTTCAACTAGAAAAGAAACAGTGCTGTATATTACAATTTATTCCGTAGCAGACTGGTTTCTTCCATGGTTGTAGGGGTAAGTCATGTCTTATGATATAGTGCTTTTAAGTGGAGGATTCGACCCTCTTCATGTGGGTCATGCTAGAATGATACGCAACGGGGCAACCCTGGGGAAAAAGCTGGTAATTGGCGTCAATTCTGATGCCTGGCTGATGAGAAAGAAAGGTTATATTTTCATGCCATTTGAAGAGCGCAAAGAAATGGTTGAGTCGTTAGCTGGGGTATCCATAGCTACTGACTTTGATGATAGCGACGGAAGCGCATGCGGACTTTTGAATTGGGCCCGAAGCGAATGGCCAAATGAAAAGATAGCATTTGGAAACGGAGGTGATCGTAATCTGGATAATATACCAGAATTATATACAGCCGAAGAAACAAATATTGAATTGGTCTGGGGCGTTGGAGGAATCAAAATCCAGAGTTCCAGCACATTAGTGGAAGATAGTCGAGGAAGTATAGATGAGTGATATAGATATCTGGTATTCGAAAGCCAAGAAAAAAGATAAAAAGAAAGACGATGATGATTATGAAGCCAACGCAGGGAGCGACTCAAAGGATAGAATAGAAGTTTATAACAACGATATCTACTTTTATGCAGAAGTCAAGAGGACCAACAATCTTACTCTGAACAAGAAGATTATAGAAGCTGCCAACAAATATTCAAATATTTCAAATTCGTTAAACATTGAACCCTGCATTCCGATCAACCTTCATATCAATTCATATGGGGGGAGCGTTTTCGCAGGGTTTTCTTCTGTTGATTATATTCTTCAGTCAAAGGTTCCAATCACCACGATCATCGATGGCTGTGCTGCTTCTGCTGCGACAATCATGAGCGTCGTGGGCGCCCACAGAAAAATCAATAAAAACGCTTATATGTTAATCCACCAGCTTTCTTCTGGTATGTGGGGGAAATACGAAGAGTTAAAAGATGATATGAAGAATAGCGAGATTCTAATGAAGCGCATTAGAGAAATCTACGAAGAGCGTACAAAAATCCCGGCTAAAAAACTCAATGAGATTCTAAAACACGACCTATGGTGGGATGCAGAAACTTGCCTTAAATATGGTCTCGTTGATGAAATCATTTACTAGTTGAAACTATTTATACTGTATGGTTCAATGGTTTACCGGCGCCGGCGATGAAGTAGAATTTGATGATATTATATACCAAATTAAAGAACACTCCTTCATCAACGGCACGGTATATATTGGCAGCGATTCCTTTTTTAAAAAACAAGATTGTGTACTCTCCACGGCCATATGTCTGTATGGAGCAGATAACCAGCCCGGCGGCAGGTATTTCTTTAAAAAAATCAAAATTTCCAAGAAACAATTCCCCAGCCTTTCTGTTAGAATGTTAAAGGAAGCCGAGATAACCATAGGCATAGCTCGTAAGGTTGTCGACAAATGCTCCTGGGCAAAGTTGGAACTACATTTGGACATAAGTAACACAGAAAAAGAAGAAGGAACCAGTCATTTGGCTAAAATGTTGGTTGGGTATATAAAAGGCTCGGGCTTCGAATGTAAGATAAAACCATACGCTTTCGCCGCAGCATCAATTGCTGATAAACACTCAAAGTGATGGAAAACGATGGCTAATAAGAAAACCGAGATTAAGCAAATGTTAAAAAAGGTAAAAAAGATTTGTAAGGAAGAGTGCGACAAACTTTATATGGAAGAGGATATCGACGTACAATACCACCACTATTCCCCAGATGTTAAAACTATATTCCTTAAAGAAAATAGAAATACAAAAGTTAGAGTTACACACGAGATTGTGAAGCATATTGCCAAAAGAATTCAAAAAGAAGTTAACCCACGTTGGAATCTTGGATTACTCGTCGAACGCCCAGAACAGTGTGCATGGTATACCGGCGAAAATGATGACGACGATGACGAATGATTGAAAACATACTACTTATAGTGACTTTTAACGCATAAAACAGGAGAATAAGATGTCAATTGACCTAAACATACCAACTTTGGATATTGAGGATTTCGATCCGGATGCCATTGATAACGAAAAGAAGGATTCCGTTGAGGATGAAAGCGGTGGAGCACTTACTTATGCCATTATCGGTTCAGGCCAGGGCGGAGGTAGAATTGCAAAGGCCTTCTACGACTTGGGATATAAGAAAACAATTGCATTTAACACAGCAAAGTCCGATTTGGCTCTACTTGAATTGCCAGAAGAACATAAGTTCTTCGTAAATCACTTTGGCGAGGATGGAGCAGGCAAAAATCAAGAGAGAGCTAGACAAGCATATGAAGCACAGAATCCTGAAATATTCAACAAGATGCGTCAAATCTTTGGAGAGAACATTGATAGAATCCTTGTTTGTGTTGGAGTAGCCGGCGGAACCGGAGGCGGCTCTGTACAGACGTTAATTGACACAGCAAAGCGCTATTTCACTTATGTTGGTAAAGATGACGCTAGCGAGCGAGTGGGCGTTGTTGCTTCACTTCCCACAACTGGCGAAGTCGCATCTCCGGTTGTCGCCAAAAATGCCTATAATAGAATCACAGAATTATGTGTAGCTGCTGAGAATGGGGATTATGCCCCCCTCATCATCGTCGATAACGACAAAATCAGAAAGCTATATCCACAGCTTACTGTCAAGCAGTTTTGGCCCACTCTGAACAGCACAGTCGCCGGCCTCTTTCACGTCTTCAATCTTTTATCGACAAAGAACTCAAACTACACTGCCTTCGATCCAGCCGATTATAATACTATAATGAAATCAAAGGGGTGTATGATCTTCGGAGCTACATCTGTAAAGAACATCGAAGACGAAACTTCAATTTCATCTGCGCTCAAGAGAAACCTAGGAAAGACTCTTTTGGCTAGTGGCTTTGATCTAACTACAGCTACTGGTGCTGCCAGCATCGTTGTCGGCGGAACAAAGCAGTACGAAGAGATCCCCGGCCTCATGGACTCCATTGAGTATGGATTTGATACCCTCGCTGCCTTGACAGGTGGTGCAATCATCCATAGAGGAATTTACGAAGACTCAGGTAAAGACAAACTCGTAGCTTACACAGTTGTCGGAGGTCTCGAACCTCCTCAGAAAAGACTAGAAGAGTTGAAAAAGTTCTTGACTATCCGCTAAAATGAATGTATAGTATTACTATATTCATTGGAGGATAAGTTGGAAAATCAAAATAATGAAGAGAAAGTGGTCATCCCCGCAGGCCCCCCTTGGAAGATCATCAAAAAGTTTGCTTCGTTTGAAGAGGCAGATCAATTTCGTAACAATCACATTTCTGAAAACCCCGATAAGCAAGTTAAAGTGCGCTGTTATTCAGATTGCTTCGCAGTAAAGGGTCGCCCCAACCCCGCCTTAGCCCCCCCGAAGGCGAAGAAAGGTAAAAAGAAAGGTAAGAAGAATGAACAGTAACTCTCGTAGATATCAAATCGACCTAGTAAATAATGATACTGGAGATCTGAAAACAGTAAGTGTCTTCAAACTTAGCTTTGCCGAAGCGGCATCCCATGCCTACGTTGTACAGAATAAATCAAACCCCGGTAAATACAGAGTTCATGCCATCAAAGAATTGGGCAAGATCTCTAGATGGCAATATCTTTAAAAAACGCTCCCGTAGCTCAGTTGGATAGAGCAACGGCCTTCTAAGCCGTGGGTCGCACGTTCGAGTCGTGCCGGGAGTACCATATCTTTTTTCTTTTTCTTTTGAAAAATAGCTAGTGAGAAATTAATTATAATATAGGAGACCCAATGCATGCCATCTTATCGAGGAAGAGGAAAAACGAAGCAAAGACGTTTCCCGATGAGATTCATATGTGATCCTAACTGGATGGTTATTCATGTTGATTATAATAACACCGACAGAACTCTGTTCATAAAGCTGCTAACAAAGGAAGAAGGAATTGTTAGAGTTAAAAGAAGCACATATCCCTCCACAAGAAAAACAGAACTAACAAATGCAGAAATAAGGAAAAAAGTTGTTGACTTTTGCAACGATTTGATTCATAATGGTAATAGAAGCTCAGATAACACAGTAGCTCGTTGTTCGGATTACTTATCTAGAGTGGAGACGATACTTGGATTAATCATATGGAGAAGAAGAGACGCCAACCCATACAATCTCAACGTCTAATTAGCCTCCTTGGTGGAATAGGTAGACACGACAGACTTAAAATCTGTTGCCTTCCAGGCATCCCGGTTCGACTCCGGGAGGAGGCACTAAAAATAAAGCTTAACATTGGAGGGTTTATATAATAGATTAGTTGTTTACAAATTGCATCGTTTTTTATCAAAACAAAACAAAGAAAGGAGAAGAAAATGAAGAACATTATTGCAAATATTTTTATTATTTCACTTATTGCCATGGGCTGTAATAGCACGGCATCAAACACCACGGATTCGTCAGCAACTGCTGATAACACAAAGACAACCACGTCTGTTACTCCGGATGCAGATGCCACCTTATCACCCCTTCGTTGTTCACAGAGCGACATTCGTTCCAAGGTGAATTCTGTTAGCTTGGAGCTTCAGGTCTGCTATGAGAAGCAGCTAGTTGAAAATCCGAATCTTGCAGGTCGAATTGACACACAGTTCACCATTTCAACTGGTGGAAAGGTTTCATCCGCTAAGGTCACTGGTTCAACCTTGAACAATACCGCGGTCGAGCAATGTGTTGTTCGCACGCTTCAAAATATTGGGTTTGAGGCACCTTCGACACCAGGGACTTGTGTTGTGAATTGGCCGTTTGTGTTTAATTCGATTGACGAGTACCACGAATAGGATTACTTGCTATCCCGCATTCCCACCAAGACTCTGATGTAAACATCAATCGCATGTTGCGCAGAGTGTCTCTTGGTCTCTTTTTGTAGAAATTTCTTAAGATTATCATAAGTAGGGCCAAGAGACACATGGTGGAATCTTGTGTACGTTGAGTGAATCATCCCCACTAGTTCTCCCTTGTGGTTGAGAACCGGACTCCCGGAACTACCCCCAGCAGCAGGAATTGAATAAAACGCCATATCTTTATGATAGCCGTTGTAAAAACCTTCTTGTATAGGAATCATATTTGGTGCAAAAATGCCAAGAGGTGCTGCAACATTATAGAGACGATCCCCCGGCGTTGGCTCTTTTGGGGAAAACTGTATTGATTTTTTGTGTAGGTCTTGAACCCAAAGCAGACATATATCGCTACCGGCATCTTCTGCCACAATTTCTATATCATATCTATTACCATCAATATCAATGACTTTGAACTCTAATTCATATTTTGTTGCATTGACCTCTTCGGCGAATTGTTTCAAGTAAGATTCATCACAAACATGTTCTGCGGTCAAAACGTAGGATCCATCGACTCCATTGGTTGTCACAGCACCGGACGCCGAAGAAACAAATGATCCTTTCTGGCATGTTTTGTCCTCTTCTGAACAAATATACACTGTTAATAGTTTGTGGATTTTTACAAAGGATTCTCTAGGCAGTATTTTTTGTTGACTGTTTCTATGCGACGTTGCACATGAGTTGGTTAATACTGCAAAAACCAACAAAAAGGCAACAAAAAATAACTTTTTAAACACTTAAAGCCCTCATATATATTGATTATCTATAAATAACTAGGTCAGTTTCAAAAAGAAACTCTATTTATAAGTAAGAAATTCGAACCGAAAGGACATTTAACCCAAGTCTTATTTAAGGAAAAAAAATGAAATATTTTGCCATGTTAACATTTGTTTTGTTGCTATCCATGAGCTGTGCTAGCGTAACTTCAGGGCTAAATCACGAAGTCATTGATGTAGAAACAACAAGTGTACAACAAACTCCAGAGTCTCAATATTTAACATCACCCGATGCAGAAAAAGAAATCCCTTTCTTCCGCAACCACGAAACCTCATCGGCGCCGTGCTACTATTGGATCCCGACAGGTGAAGTTGAGGTCATTGAGAGGGGCGATAACAGCACGAAGAAAGAGAATAGCTCTGACAAAAAAGAAGAAAAACCATAATTACATTATCGGATAGAGAATGACTAAAAAAATCTATGTTGTAGATACCAGCGTCTGCCTAACGGATGCCACATCTATAAAATCATTCAAAAACAACGATATAGTGTTACCGCTAAAAGTACTCGAAGAAATAGACAATCACAAAAAAAGACAGGATGGCGTAGGTCTAAACGCTAGAAATGTTATCCGCTATCTTGATCTGCTCAGAGCCAAAGGAAGTTTGAGCAAGGGTGTGCGAATAGGCAGAGGAAAGGGGATATTATCTGTTAAACCATTTGACAGTTCTTTACTGCCCAAGTCTCTAGACGCAACAACACCAGATAATCAAATCATAGGCACTGCGCTAGCAGAAAAAGAAGCCAATCCCAAAAGAAAAGTTATAGTGGTCTCCCGCGACATCAACATGCGCGTAATATGTGATTCCCTCGGCTTGCTTTCTGAGGACTATATAGCCGGCCAAATAGTAGACGATTCTCAGTCGATCTACACAGGATTTATAACTCATTTGATAGATGACGAGGTGATAGATAGGTTTTATGAGAAAAACGATGTGTTTCTCGACCCGGATGAGGTCAAAGTACAACCAAATCAATTTGTGATGCTTGTATCTAATTCAAATGAAAAGAAGACCGCTTTGAGCCGGTTCGTTGCTTATAACACCCCGCTTCAAAGGATAGGCGAATATAAGAACGGAATATGGGGAGTTCGCCCTAGAAACAAAGAACAAACGTTTGCACTTAGCCTATTGATGAATCAAGATATACCAATTGTTACATTGGTTGGCAAAGCTGGATCAGGAAAAACTCTAATGGCTCTCGCAGCCGGCTTAGAACAAGTTCTGGGAGAAGGCGCACACGATAATAAATATAAGCAATTGTTGGTATCTAGACCAATTCAACCAATGGGTAAAGATATTGGCTTCCTCCCGGGAACCATGGAAGAAAAGATGACACCATGGTTGGCTCCAATGGAAGATAACCTGAAGTTTTTGATGGGTAACGACAAAACAACGCTTGACATGTACGTAGAAGATGGTACAATTGAAATTGAGGCGTTAACATATATTAGAGGTAGATCAATTTCCAACGCTTTTATTATCATCGATGAAGCACAAAACTTAACAAGTCACGAATTAAAGACTATCATTACTAGAGTAGGTGAAGGAACAAAGATTGTTTTAACCGGAGATGTGGAACAAATTGATAATGTCTACATTGATGAAACAACCAACGGCCTTACATACGCAGTAGAGAAATTTAAAGAATATGGCCTCGCGGGACACATTACATTGCAAAAAGGCGAACGAAGCAAAGTGGCCACCCTGGCAGCCAAAATATTATAAAAAAAGAGTTGACAATCGGAAGCACTTCTAGTATATTAAAGACTGGCAGTGGATGGCCGGTAGTCATAGGGTGTCTTATAAGCATCCTGGAGGCGGGTTCAACTCCCGTACTGCCAACCAAATGATAAAGGAGATATATCATGACAATTGAAACAACAAACCCACTACTTGAAAAGGAAGTCGACCCGGATTCCGAGTTGAAGGAATGGCTTGTAAACTATGTTGGGGAAAAGAAACAACCAGAGGACGAAAAGATCACAGTCGAAATGATTGTTGATGTCGTCGCCAACGAGTTTCCAGACTTCTTGATGGTTGTGGCTGAAGAAAATTGGATCAGAGGTTACCACCAGGCTCTCGCCGATGTTGATGAGGGGCAGAAGATTTCCAACGAGCTAGAAACTGACAGCGAAATCGAAGATGAAGAGGAAGCAACAGAGGATTCTGACGTTGAAGAAGACGGAAACGACATCTAATATATCTGAGTACGTTAAAAGCTCTGATGGGACAGTGAAACAACAAAGCAAAGAACATCACTTGTTTGGCAATATATTGGTTTATATCAAAGATCCTTTGCCGGATTCCGTTAATATAATAAACGTTATCAGCGCCATTGAGTCGACAGTGCCGGCCAAGTTTGCCCATGGCCTCGATTCAGTTATGGTTGGTCAGTTTGATTTCTTTGAAGAAACAGATACCAATGCTTTTTATCAAGACGGCGCCATTTATGTTACAAACGATCAATTCAACGAAGAAGACATGATCGACGATCTCGTACACGAAGTCGCACATGTCGCTGAACAAACTTACGGAATGGACATTTACGTTGATGGTTCTATAGAAGAAGAGTTTGTTGGAAAGAGAACAAGGCTACATTCAATTTTATCGGGCAATGGATATAATGTCCCAGAGGAATTTTCACATCCAACAGAATCCCCAGAATACTCCGCTGATATCGATGAGTTCCTATATGAAACAGTAGGGTATCCAGTTTTAACAACTTTGACAATGGGGCTTTTTGTTTCTCCATATGGCGCGACAAGTTTAAGAGAATACTACGCAAACGGATTTGAAGAATATTTCTTGGGGGACAAAAATTACCTCAAAAATATCAGCCCAATGCTTTATAATAAATTAGAAGAAATAACTTACAAAAACCAAGGTCGCGAATAGAGCATTACCATGACAGAAGAAAAAAAACACATCTCATTTTCTGAGTTGAAGGAGTGGGAAAAATGCCCATTCTCACACAAGCTAATGTATGTTGACGGTATGAAACATTTCCGCGGAAATGAATATACTGCTTTCGGCACTGCAATCCACAACACATGTGAGAAGCTTCTGGTAGAAAAGAAAAAGAACAATAATCATAATGTTGATGAAAAGAAACTTTTTGAGATCTACTTTGAAGATGAGGTCGCAGATCTAAAAGATATCAAGGTCAACAAGAAGATGGTTGAAGATATGAAGGAGCAAGGCAAGGAGTTAGCTTCTCTTGTTTATTCAAAACTGTCAAAGTACTTCAAGGAGTATGATTTTATATCAGCAGAAGAAATGCTCTATGTCCCAATCAAAGAATATACAAAGGGCGAGTATAATTTTAAAGGTTATATTGATCTAGTTCTCAAGACCAAAGACGGCAAGTATCACATCATTGATTGGAAGTCATGTTCTTGGGGTTGGGATGCCAGAAGAAAGGCCGATACAATGACTACTTATCAATTAACGCTGTATAAGCATTATTTTGCAATAAAACACAACATCAAACCCGATAAGATTGAAACTTATTTCGCATTGTTAAAAAGAACAGCGAAGAAAAATAAGATTGAAATGGTTAAAGTTAGAAACGGCAGCAGAAAAATGCAGAATGCGGTTAACTTATTGAAGACAGGGTTGTATAATATTGATAAACAGAACTACTTGAAGAAGAAAACTTCTTGTCAACGATGCGAATTTTATCAAACAGATGAATGCCCGAGAGGTAAAACGTGGTAGATAAAGATAAAAAGACTAAGATCCTCGTTTTGAGCGATCACCCCTTACACCCTTCTGGTGTAGGGATTCAAACACGATACATGATTGAGGGGATGCTGAAGACTGGCAAATACAGCTTCATCTGTCTCTGCGGAGCAATCAAACATCAAGACTACAACCCTGTGAAGACTGAGGAGTGGGGAGAGGATTGGGTTATGCACCCAGTTGATGGATACGGTAATCCAGATATGATTCGCTCTCTTCTTCGAACAGAAAAGCCCGACATTCTTTGGTTTATGACAGACCCCCGCTTCTGGGCCTGGTTGTGGCAGATGGAAAATGAAATCCGACCTCTAGTTCCAATGGTCTACTACCATGTTTGGGATAACTTTCCCGCCCCGACGTTCAACCGTCCGTGGTACCAGTCAAATGATTTCATTGCCTGTATTTCGAAAGTAACAGACAGGATTATCAAAGAGGTTGTCCCCGATGTACAATCGGAATACTTGCCTCACGCTGTCAATACAGAGATGTTCACACGCTATGATAACCCTGTCGTAGAGAAATTCAAGAAGGATCACTTCCCTGAAGTCGACAATGATGGAAATGAAAAGATGATCTTCTTCTGGAACAACAGAAACGCAAGAAGAAAGCAAAGCGGTACTTTGATTTTCTGGTTTGACGAGTTCTTAAATCGTATTGGTAGGGACAAAGCAACACTTGTTATGCACACAGATCCCCACGATGTACATGGGCAGGACTTATATCAAGTTATCAACCACTTGGGTTTGGATAACAGAGAAGTTGTTATTTCCAAGGATAAGCTCCCCCCAGAAAGCATTGCGATGCTCTACAATATGGTGGATTGCACAATCAACATTTCTGATGCAGAGGGTTTCGGATTGGCCACGTTCGAATCGCTATCTTGCGAGACTCCAATTATCGTTAATATGACCGGCGGACTTCAAGAACAAGTGACCGACGGTGAGAATTGGTTTGGCTTTGGTCTGGATCCGGATTCAAAAGCTATTATTGGTTCCCAGGAAATCCCCTGGATTTATGAAGATAGGGTTGGAAAGGAACAATTTCTCGATACAATGGAAAAGTTTTACCACCTTCCGAAGGAAGAGAGACAGAATATGGGCAAACTTGGCAGACAACATGTTCTGAACAATTACTCCATGGACAAGTTTGTTGATTCGTGGGATAGGATTTTTACCGATATTATTGAAAACCAAGGTTCCTGGGATACAAGAAAGAACTACAAGTCTTGGGCCCTGACGGAGATAAAATGAAGAAGAGAATATTAGTTCGTGGACCGCTTCTTTCAAGGTCCGGTTATGGTGAGCAAGCTCGCTTTGCGCTACGCTCACTGAGAGCACACGAAGATAGGTTTGATATTTACATCCACCCGGTTGGTTGGGGTCAATCTAGTTGGATCCATGAAGACACAGAGGAGCGCCGCTGGATTGATGAATTGGTGACAAAGACCGTTGAACATCAGCAAGCCGGCGGCCAATATGATATTTCATTGCAGGTTACTATTCCTAACGAATGGGAGCCGATGGCTCCGATAAATATCGGATACACAGCAGGAATCGAAACAACTGCGGTAGCCCCTGCTTGGATTGAGAAGTCAAAATTAATGAATCAGATTGTAGTTGTGTCGAACCATGCAAAGAACATCTTTGAGGAAACCGTTTATCAAGCGCAAGACAACAAAACCGGCAAAATGATTGACAACTTCCGGTGCACCACGCCAATTGAGGTTGTAAATTATCCAGTACGAAACCCAAAGCCAGAGAAGATCGAGTTGGATCTCTCTACTGATTTCAACTTTTTGACAGTAATGCAGTGGGGCCCCAGGAAGAACCTGGAGAATACAATCCGCTGGTTTGTCGAAGAATTCATTGACGTTGAGGTCGGGTTAATTGTGAAGACTTCCATCGCATGCGACGCCATCATTGATAGGATGCACACAGAGAGAAGGTTGGGTAATTTGTTAAAGGATTATCCTCAGAGAAAGTGCAAGATCTATCTTGTCCATGGAGACATGTCAGATGGTGAGATGACATCACTTTACAGAGACAAGCGTATCAAGGCTCTAGTTTCGCTGTCCCACGGCGAGGGCTACGGACTACCAATGTTCGAAGCGGCATACAACGGTCTCCCAGTGATCACGGCCGGCTGGAGCGGCCAGTGCGACTTCTTGTTTGCTCCCGTCAAGGAGAGAAAGAAGGGCAAGGGTAAAAAGACAACCACTGTTATGAAGGCTCATTTCGCAAAGGTGGAATTCACCCTCCAACCTATTCAGCCGGAAGCAGTCTGGGATGGCGTTTTGATGCAAGAGTCCATGTGGGCTTACCCAGACCAGGGAAGTTACAAAATGCGCCTGCGTGATGTCTATAAAAATCATGATCAGTACTTGGAAACCGCTGTGTCGCTTAAAAAGTATATCTTGAATAACTTTAAAGAAGAAGATATGTATGCTAAATTCGCAGACGCCGTATACAAGGAAGAGGAGCAAGAGATAGAAGACTGGCTATCAAACTTGGATCCGCAAGTTCATGCATAATGAAAATCATATTTATAGCAGACCTATTTGTAGAAGACGGTATACTGGGGGGAGGAGAACTCAATAACGAAGAGTTTATCCGCATAGCTGATTCTGCTGGCCATGACGTCACAAAGATCAATTCAAGACACGTTACACCTAGAATGATCCTTGAAAACAAGGATGCCAAGTTCATTGTAGCCAACTTTGTTCAGTTGAATGAAGAGACAAAGGCCCAACTCGCCGATAATGCAAATTACATTATTTATGAGCACGACCATAAATACCTCCCCTTAAGAGATCCAGCCAAATATCCAAATTATAGAGCACCAAAAGATCGTATTATAAATTATGATTTTTACAAGAACGCAAAAGCAGTCTTGTGTCAATCCACGTTTCACGCAAATATCGCTCGTGCCAACTTAGATATAACAAATATCCACAGTGTCGGCGGCAATCTATGGTCAACCGAAAGCTTGAAAAAGTTGCAGGAGATGTGTAACAAGTCAAAGCAGGACAAGTGTTCTGTTATGCAATCCAATATTCCCCACAAGAATACAATTGACGCAGTTCGTTTCTGCGATTATAAAAAGTGGGATTATGATCTAATCCAGGAGGATTCATATTTAAAGTTTTTGGAGCTTCTTGGTGCAAATGATAAATTCGTCTTTTTCCCACAAACTCCAGAAACTCTTTCCCGAGTGGTTGTTGAGGCCAGAATGATGGGAATGAAGGTTATAACCAACGACAAGGTTGGAGCCTCTCAGGAGCCATGGTTCGAGAAGAAGGGCGACGACCTCATCAAGGTAATGAAACAGAAGAGAATAGACATCCCCAACATGGTGTTTGATTTTTTCCAAGGCAGTTGATATGAAGGTATACATTAAGAATTCTAAAATCTACGGAGCGTGGTATTGGATCTATAAAGGGTATGATGAGGCGTGGAGGCACGAAGGGTATGAGACGGAGTTTTACGACACTCTGGATGATATTGATACCAGTGCAGAGTTTGATGTGATGACTTATGATATCGAGGTGCAAAAAGAAGAACACTTGGATATTCTGTCAAAGGCCCGCCGTGCATATATGTTTGTATCGCCGAACCACTTTGTACAACCATGGGGTTCACATCCAAACTGGCTCACGCCACAACCAGATGGTGTAATCGAGAAAATAAATCAAATGGACAATGTTTATCTGTGGGCTTTTATTAATGCCGACAGGACAGACTATTGGAACAAATGGAAGAAGGTTAACAGGGTGTCGATGGCATTCGATCATTTTAGCTACAAGCCAGTTGAAGATTCGAAGTATGCTTTTGATATTTGCTACATTGGTAGCTGGGCCAACAACGGCTTCAATGAAAAGAGAAAGATCATGATCGATCACTTCTCTGAAATCAAGAAGCTGAACTTAAAATGCGGAATCTTTATTCACAAAGGGGTGGATTCCCTCTCCATCGAGGACGAGGCAAAGATGATATTCAATTCAAAACTGCCTATCAACCTTCACGACAATTATCAGAGAATCCTCGGCTTGGAACATAATGAGCGAACATACAAGACTTTAGGATTGAATGGTTTTGTTGTTAGCGATAGAACAAACATCTTGGTAGAAGAATTCCCAGAAGTACCCATGGCCGAAAACCCAATAGAAATGGCAGAGTTGATTACGAAGTACATGGACTTTGATCTAGATTCTATTAAAGAAGCAAATAAAACAAATATATTGGAAAACCACACATACATTAATCGAGTAAAAGAATTGTTGGAGTTGAAGTCTTGAAAGCTAGCATAATCATACCTTGTTATAACGCGGAAAAATGGATTAACGAATGTGTTATGTCTGCCCTAAATCAGACCCACGAAGACGTGGAGGTAATCGCAGTTGATAATGAGAGTACGGACTCGACCGTCGCCATGTTAGAAGAGTTACAAAAGATACATCCCAATCTCAAGCTGGACTCCGCTCCCAATATTTACCCAAACTGTTGGGATGAGGCACGCGGCAAGGGGTTTGAGTTGTCCACGGGGCAGTATTTGTTCACTTTGGCGGCAGATGATGTTTTGGACAAAGATTATGTGAGTGACTGTTTAAAGTTTATAATGAGTGCACCAGATAAGATCTTTGCGTTCCAAAGTCCAATTAGAAACATTAACGACCTTGGCGCCACCCTACAAAGCATGGCAGACATGTCTCACTCTTATTCCTCCCTCGCTGAGTTTAAATCAGCAACAATGGAGAAGTGCCCGGCCAATAGTCCCACCGTGGTTTTCAACAGAAAACTGTTCGACGATGGCCTCCTGGTAACTCACCCTGAAAAATACGGAGGCGCCGCAGACTACGACCTATATTGTAGATTGGCTGACAAAGAGGTGTTTATTTGGCCAGGCAATCGCTGGACTGGCTATTACTATCGATGGCACGAAGGTCAGGCTACATGGAATGTTATAAAAGAACCCACAAACTATGATAAGATGATTCAAGATTATTGGAGAGAAAAGTGGAATCTTTAAAAGAAAGAGTTTTAGACATAGCGCACTCCAACCGTTTATCCCACTTGGGAAGCTACTTTTCAGCGTTGGAAATAATAGATGAAATGTATTCAAACATGAAAGAAGACGACATATTCATTCTATCTTCAGGCCACGCTGCTCTAGCTCTTTACGTTGTGGTTGAAAAATATCATGGGATAGACGCAGAAAAACTCTTTAAAAAGCACGGCGGCCATCCGCATCGCGACGAGGAAAACAAACTTTATTGCTCCACTGGAAGCCTGGGAATGGGATTAACGGTAGCTGTCGGTAGAGCATTGGCCAACCCCGACAGAGATGTTTACTGCCTGATAAGTGATGGCGAAAGCGCAGAGGGTTCAATCTGGGAAGCGTTGAGATTTATTGAAGAAAATAAATTGACAAATCTAAAAGTTTATGTTAATATAAATGGGTACGCGGCTTATGATGAAGTTGATGTAAAGTACTTGACAAAAAGATTGAAGGCATTTCATCCCAAGATTAATCTGAGATACACTTCCGTAGAGCAGTTTCCGTTTTTGAGAGGGTTGAACGCACATTATCACATAATGAGTGAAGAGGATTACAACTTGGCAAAAGCAGGCCTCAAAAGATACCGGGAGTTCGATGAGAAAGTCATTCGCTAAACTTCTGCATGAGGAGATGTCTAAAAACCAGGATATCTATCTGCTCACCGGCGACTTAGGCTATGGTCTCTGGGACAAAATAAGAGGAAGATATCAGGATCGCTACCACAATGTTGGCTCTGCTGAACAGTTGATGATTGGAACGTCAGTTGGATTAGCGATGGAAAACAAGATCCCCGTGGTTTACTCAATTACTCCGTTTTTACTTTACCGTCCGTTTGAGTTGATTAGAAATTACTTGAACCATGAAAAGATCCCTGTTAAGTTAGTAGGTGGCGGAAGAGACCAAGATTATGGATATCTTGGCTTCTCCCACTGGGCCGAGGATGATAAGAAAATCATGTCTTGTTTTGATAACATAACAACATATCATCCGGAAACCGAAGAGGAGCTAAAGGATTTGTTGCCTGAGTTTTTATATGGTGACTCTCCTTGTTATTTGAACTTGAAAAGATGAATATATTAATCACTGGATGCAATGGTTTTCTAGGAAGAGAGTTGATCCCTCTCTTTGAGAGCGATGGTTATAATGTAATTGCGACGAACAGAGATAATCTGGATGTAATGGATCCTGAACAGGTAGCTTCATTCCTAAATGATCGCGATGTCGATGTTGTTATCCACACAGCCGTAAAGGGCGGAAGGCGCAACCAGCCGGATACTCATATCAACATGTTCAAAAACATAACCATGTTTGAAAACCTTAGAAAAAACTGCAGCAAATATAAGTTAATGATTAACTTCGGATCCGGGGCAGAGTTTGATAGAACTCAGGACATATCAAACATGACAGAGGAGCAAATACATGAAAGATATCCCAAGGACTATTATGGTTTGTCGAAAAGTATTATAGCGAAACAAATCGCGGAAATGTATACAAACATTATAAACTTTAGGCTTTTTGGCTGCTTCGGCGCTAAGGAAGACAGTGATAGAATGATCAAGGCCTCTATTCTTAAGGCTTTGGACGGAAAACCAATAGAAATCCACCAGGATAGAGAAATGGACTTCTTTTATGTCAAGGATCTGTATAAAGTTGTTACCCACTATATTGAAAACCTAGGTAAAAACCTTCCGAAGGATCTAAATCTATGTTATAGTCGTAAGTACAGCTTAATGGATGTGGCAAACACAATCGATAGAGTTGGTGACAACCATATAAAAATAACCGTTAATGATAAGGAAAAAGCTTCTTCGTATACTGGATGCGGCAAAAAGCTTGAAGCACTTGATTTAGAATTAATTGGACTAAAAAAAGGCATAAAAGAAGTGTATGATAGTATCGTAGAGGCACAAAATGTCAATTGAAGAAAAGAAACAACAAATTTTGAATCTCGTAAGAGAGTACGTTACAGAAAAGAGAGACGCTTCAAGCTGGAAAGCTGGAGAAGATTGGCTAGCTTATTCCGGCCCTGTCTTCGATGGTGACGAATATGTGGCCGCCATTGATAATCTGCTTGATGAGTGGTTGATCTTCGGAAAGAAGGCAAGAGAGTTTGAGATGGAATTCCCCCACCTCATGGGTAAGAGATTCGGCTCACTAACAAACTCAGGTAGCTCGGCTAATCTTTTGGCCATTTCTGCTTTGAAATCACGATACCTTTATGACCTCCAGCCTGGAGCGAAGTTCATCACTCCGGTCGTGTGCTTCCCGACCACGGTCAATCCGCTAATTCAAAACGGCTTTGAACCAGTATTCGTCGACGTGACTTTGCCAGATCTAAACTTGGATTTGGATCAGGTTGAGGCTGTACTTAAGAAGGATCCTTCGATCAGAGGAATTGTTTTTGCACACGTTCTGGGTAATCCACCTGACATGGATCGTGTAATGCAAATTGTAAAAGACCATGATCTCATTTTCATTGAGGATACTTGCGATGGCCTCGGATCAGAATACGATGGCAAACCGCTTGGTTCATTTGGGCACATTTCCACTTGCTCTTTCTTCCCTGCCCACCACATGACCTTGGGCGAGGGCGGTTTCATTGCAACAGATGACCCAAAGGTTAGAAAAGCAATTGCTAGTTTTAGAGACTGGGGTCGTGCATGCTATTGCAACACAGGAAGGCCAGGCAACGTTACGGCTGCCTCTGCTTGTGGAAACAGATTCCAAGCATGGCTCCCCGACCTTCCTGATTTCACATACGACCATCGCTATGTCTTTGATGAAATCGGATTCAACCTCAAGCCCCTAGAGCTTCAGGCTGCCATGGGTTTAGAACAAATCAAAAAGCTCCCTGAGCTTGATCAAGCAAGGCGAGACAACTTTGCAAAGCTCTCGGCCATATTCGAACCATACAACGAAAACTTCCATCTTCCAAAGGCAAATGATAAGTCAGATCCGAATTGGTTTGCATTCTTGCTGACAATCAAAGAAGACGCGCCGTTCAGCCGACAGGATATTGTTTCCTTCTTGGAAGACTGCAAGATTCAAACGCGGTCATACTTTTCTGGAAACATTCTGTACCACCCTGGATATCACGCCCTTCGTGGCCCATATGGAAGCCTTGATAAAACATTCCCGGTTGCCCACTTGGTAACCACCAATTCTTTCTTCTTGGGAACTTTTGCCGGCATAACAGACGAAAAGCTTGACTACATCAAGAAGGTTGTAGACGTCTTCTTTGAGGAAAAGGTTAGATGAACAAGATTGTATATGTTACTGGATGTTTGGGCTTCATTGGATCATACGTGGCCAAGAAGTGCTTGAAAAGAGGTTGGAAGGTGTATGGTATTGATAAATGCACATATGCCGCCAACATGGAAATGCTTGATGAACTTAAGAAGCATCGCAACTTTGCATTCAAGGAATGTGACATCAAAGACTTGGATCACTTGTATGATTGTGATTATGTAATCAACACCGCCGCCGAGTCTCATGTGGGGAACAGTATTGTCAATAGCGATTCTTTTATCGACAGCAATATTGTTGGCACAAAGAATCTCCTGGATCTGATTAGATTCAAGCAGGCAAACTGTTCCAAGCGCCCAATCTTCTTTCACTTCAGCACAGACGAGGTATATGGAGACATTACAGAAGGGGCACACACCGAGAAAGACCTTCTAGAGCCCAGCAATCCGTACTCAGCCGCCAAAGCGGCCGCTGACATGTTGGTGTTTGCTTGGGCAAGAACTTATGATCTGGAATACATTATCCTGCGGCCAACAAACAACTATGGTATTGGCCAGTATCCCGAGAAGCTGGTACCTCTTTCTGTAAAGCTTCTACAGAGAGGAAAGAAGATTCGCCTGCATGACAATGGTGATCCAATTAGAAACTGGCTACATGCATCTGACACAGCCGAAGCGGTTCTTTCCATTATCGACTCCGGCAACGTCAACGAGATTTATAATGTGGCCGGCGGCTTTGAGCAAAGTAACCGCGACACAGTAGAGAAGATCATCAAATCTTATTACGGACCAATGCTTGAGTCCGATTGGAAAGATTACGTTGACTTTACATATTCCAGAAAAGGCCAGGATGTAAGATATTCTTTGGACGACTCAAAACTTAGAAGCTTGGGGTGGAAGCCTGAAAAGAACTTCGATGAAGAGGTCCAAAAGATTGTAGAGCATTGTAAAAAGTGGTATAACTTCAGGTGGTAGAATGCCCGAGATCAAGATTGATAACCTCATTGATAGAGAGAAAGATAAGCCAGCAGTCATCGCCTGCCATGGCCCAAGCTTAAATCCAGTTAAAGAACAAATACTAAATCTTCAAGCCGAGAATAAACTTCTTAGATTTTCTCCCAATGACTGGCTTGGTATCTTCGATAATGCTCCAGACTATTGGATCCTGGCAAACACAGAGAGAACAATGCGTAGCATGGAAGAGCACATCAACCGCTTCAATGTCCCAGTTCTTTTTGCCGATTCAGTAGATCTCACAGATTATTCATTTATCAAGAAGAACATAAAGTGCGAATACCATGGATATGACCAAAGACACTTCAATGGGCATGCCTGTAAAGATATTGTTACCGCCTTTAGAAATCATGTAATGGAGAATAAGAACTTTGATTTCGACGCATACGGAAATAACAAGACCATGTGGGCTTCCCCTCGCTACAAAGATGGCGCAGGGTTTTCTGGTATTCTAAGCCATGGCATTGGCCGCCAAGGAAACTGCTGTAAGAGGGCTTCCAAAAACAGATTAACAATCCAAGAAGAACTACAAAAGTACACAGACCACGAAGAACATTACAGCACTGGTGACACAGTATTGTTCCACATGCTTTCGTTTGCTATTATAATGGGGTGTAATCCCATTTATGTAACCGGCGCCGACCTGGACTATCATAAAGGATATGCAGATGAATCGAGACACGTCCCCTCTCTTGGTTTCAAGTTGGATGGAGTCCGCGAAAATCTTTTAAACGATCTGCGTATAATTGCCGAAAGCGCCAAGAAGAAAAATATTAAAATCATAAACCTAAACAAAGATTCATGGTATAATATCTTCGAGATCGGAGAAATAGAAAGTGTCTAGTATTCCAATTATTGGTAACAAAGTTTCACATCCGGCAGATGTTGTTTCGGACATGGGCTCCAACTCTCTCAAGGGGCTCAAGGTAACGTTTATTAACATGCCTCTCCGTGAAAACGCAAAGCCCAATGTTGCCCCCGAAGGCCCCGGCATCCTGGCTTCCATTGTAAGGGACTATGGCGCAGATCCTTATATTCTGGATTTGAATGCATATAGAATTGTAGATGGTAGATCTATAAAACAAAAGCTGTCCAACGGCAGGCACATGTCTTACAAAGAGGTAGAAGATTTGTTTCTAACTCACTTGGAACAAGTTGGTGAAGTTGACGTCGTTGCCTTCTCTGGTATCATCACAACCTTGCGCTGGCAAGAACAGATGGCCAAGATTGTAAAGAAACATCTTCCAAATTGTCTTTTGGTATCGGGAAACGGCCTAGCCACAGAAATCAAAGAAGGTTTGTTCAAGTGGATCCCAGAGTTGGATGCCGTTGCTCATTCAGAAGGCGACGACGTAATCCTGGCCATCTGCAAGGACGGTAAGGTAATCAAAGAGAAGGGACTCCAAAGAGCGATTGACACAGATTCACTTACGCCCTATTATAAAGGTGAGCTTGACGGCCGACACAGATTTGTGTACGGCGGCAATAGACCAAAGTATTTAGACAGCCTCCCGTTCGCGGCATGGGACCTGCTTGAAAATGATCCATATGGAAACAACCTTTTGGAATGGTATATCAATGTACCAATCTGGGGCACAGCGGCCAACAATAGTTCGGCCACTCCGTTTACAATGGACAGAAGCTTGTCGACCGTGAGCAGTCGAGGCTGCCCCTATGCATGCGCCTTTTGCTACAGAGGTGCCCAAGGTGAGAGAAACTATGGGATGAGGTCTGCAGAACATGTGGCCACACAAGCCAGAGAGTATGTTGATAAATACAATATTGATTTTCTTGGTTTTGTTGACGATAATTTCGCAGTTGACAAGAGGAGAATCGATCTTCTACCGAAAGTGTTCAAGGATTACGGCCTAGACATTACGTGGGGTACTCACACCAGAATGGATGAGGCAGACGAGAGGGCGTTCAAGATGGCCGAAGCCGGCTGTGTATATATTGGTTTTGGGGCTGAATCCGCATCTGAACACACGTTAACGGAAATGAAGAAGGGTGGGTTTATTCTAAAGAACGGAATGACTCCGACAAAAGTAAATGGAAAGACTTATCAATTCCCCACGACAATGGTCAATGCAGTCAAGAATTGTAACGCAGCAAACATCCATGCGAACTGTACTTGGATCATGGCATATCCTGGTGAAGCCCTAGAACACCTTAAGACCAGTGTCGCATTTATTACATGGCAACAGCAATATATGACAAAAGGGTTGACACCGGGCTCAGATGAGTATAATATAATGTTCGACTCTGTAAACAGAAAGATGTTTACAGCGACAGCATATCCTGGAACTGCAATGTTTAAAGACCGCCGCGTTAGAAAGCTGCTGACAGATAACTTTGGAATCTCGTTTGATCCGAACGGAGATCCTCTGATCGACGATGCATTTCACACCTATGTTTTGGAATTAGATGATGCCACAAAGGTGCTTCACAACGAAGATGGTGTTCCGCTGAACTTTGGAGCCATGCCCATGGATACCTTTCTTAAGGCGAGAGAACATATTGATGCTGATCAGTTAGAAAACATTTTGGAGATGTAAAAGTGTTTGATAATACTTGGTTTATAATTCCAGCTAGGAAAGATTCTAGAGGGTTCCCTCGCAAGAACAGGAAGTTGTGCAGTTATGCGTTCGAACAAATTCCTTGGTATTTTGCGTCAAAAGTTATCGTGACAACCAATGATGATTTTATCCTAGGCGAGGCCAAGAAACACAAAATGAACATATTAAAACGTTCAGAGGAATTATCTCAAGACGAAACCTCAATGAAAGACGTGGTACAAAATGTAATCAAGGAAAAGAAGATAGGTAAAGACGACACAGTGGTGGTACTTTATATGACTTATCCAGAAAGAACTTATGACAACATTACATTTATTTATTCCTTGTTTGCAAATTCAAGAGCAAACTCTCTTTTGTGCAGCAAGAGGCCAAAGACTCATCCTTATATGACTCTCTATAAAAAAGAAGGGGGCAAAGGAAAGCAGGTGGTGGAGCATGAGTTATATCGCCGCCAAGAATACCCAGAATGTTTTGAATTAAGTCACTTTATTTGCATATTTAAAGCATCAGAGGTAAAAAAACTAAACAATCAGTTGTATAATAAGAATACAATGTTTCATCCGATTGATGATATAATTGATGTGGATACAAAAAAGGATTTTGAGAGGTTTCTAGAAAATGACGGGCAAAAAGACAACTAAGGTAATTGCAGAAATAGGCATCAATCACAATGGCAGCTTACAGACTGCCAAGGATTTGATTGATGTTGCAAAGGTCGCGGGGTGCAATTACGTAAAGTTTCAGAAGAGAACGCCGGCCATTTGTGTTCCTGAAGCGCAGAAGAACAAAAACAAGTCAACTCCGTGGGGAGACATGACTTATATTGAATACAAAGAGAGAACAGAGTTCTGGGAAGATGAATACTCTGCAATTGAGGATTACTGTAACAGCGTGGGCATCGGCTGGTTTGCCTCTGTTTGGGATATCCCCTCTGTTGACTTCATGACAAAATACAATAGGATTGGAAAGATCCCCTCTGCTCTGATCACGAATCTCCCGCTTCTGGAATATGCGAGAGACAAGTTTGATTTTCTACTCATCTCGACTGGAATGAGCACCGAAAAGGATATTGAAGAAGCAGTAAGGATTGGGAAACCTGATGTCATTTTTCACACGAACTCGTCTTACCCTTCGAAGATCAATGAATTGAATCTTAACTACATCAACCACCTCAAGGAAAAGTACCCAGACACCGAAGTTGGATACAGCGGCCACGAGTTTGGACTCGTGACGACCTTTGCTACGATTCCCATGGGAGCCACTTGGATTGAACGACACATCACCTTGGATAGAACAATGTGGGGCAGCGATCAGATGGCTTCTGTTGAGCCCCAGGGTCTCATCAAGTTGGTAAAAGGAATCCGCGACATTGAGAGATCGATGGGCGACGGCGGCCCCCGCTCTATCGGCGGCGGAGAGTGGGATAAGTTAGTCTCACTGCGAGGCACTCAGGAGAAGAAATGAGCGAGAACGAAAGACCGTGGGGAAGATACGAGGTACTGGTCGATGAAGATTACTGCAAGGTAAAGAGGATCTTTGTCAATCCGGGCCACAGGTTGAGTTACCAATACCATGAGAACAGAAATGAAGTTTGGTCCGTTGTAAAGGGATCTGGAAAGGCTGTCCTGGACGACGAGGAAAAAGAAGTCCGACCAGGAACAGTTATTATGATTCCTGCAGGCGGCAAACACAGAATCGGAAATGACTCAGATGAAGAGTTGATTTTCATTGAAGTGCAGCACGGAACTTATTTTGGAGAAGACGATATCGTGCGACTTGAGGATGATTACAAGAGAGAGTAAGATGATTATTTATGTTGATATAGACCACACAATCTGTGAAGTCGACGCCGGCCCCGACTATTCGGACTACACCGGCGCCGAACCATGGCAGGAAAACATTGACAAGGTTAATCGTTTATATGACGATGGTCACAAAATTGTTTATTGGACAGCCCGCGGCTCTGGTACCGGCATGGACTGGAGAGAAGTAACGGAAAAGCAGTTTGAAGACTGGGGCGTTAAATATCACAAACTTATTCTCAAGAAGCCCCTATATGATATATTTATCGATGATAGAAACATAAATACGACTGATTTTTTTAATGACTTTGACAAATATAGAAGCGAGTATTTGCCCCGGGTCGACGACAATATAATTGACAATGAAGATAAAAGTAGCTAGTTCACAATTTAATTATCAATATGGGGATCAAATTCATTTCCCATACAGCATTGCTATGCTTGTTTCTTACATTCAAGATCAGCCGGAATTAACCGACTCTTTCGAATTTCAGAAAACCTTCGTGTTTAGAGATAAGCTTGATGAATATGCGGATAGGTGTAAGGATATTGACGTTCTGCTTTGTTCCTGCTATGTTTGGAACTGGGAAGTTACAACTTCGTTGGCGAAAAAAGTAAGGCAAATTAACCCCAACTGCTTCATCATTTTCGGCGGCCCCCAAGTTCCAAATTATTCTGAAGGCTTTTTTGATTCCTATCCATTTGTAGATATGCTTGTCCACGGCGAAGGCGAAAGGGTCATTTCCAATGTTTTGAAAGAATATCTTGGAAACAAGGATTACAGCAGCATCAACGGTATTGAGGTTCCCACATTTAGGACGCCTTCTGAGGAGCGAATCCGCGATCTGGAATCTATTCCTTCCCCATATTTGTCCAACTTGGTTTGGGATTTGGTAGAGCCGGTCGAAGGCGTCAAATATATTGCATCTTGGGAAACAAACAGGGGCTGCCCATTTCAATGTACATTCTGCGACTGGGGAAGTGCAACAAAAACAAAAGTAAGAAAGAACCCAGAAGAGCGTTTGTTTAAAGAGATTGAGTGGTTTGCAGACAACAAGATTCCATACGTTGACTGCTGTGACGCCAACTTTGGTATATTTGCTGATAGAGATTTCCGATTGGCTCAGAAGTTGAAAGAAGAGAAGATTAAAAAGAATTACCCGGAACGGATCCGACCAGCCTGGGCAAAGGCATCTTCGGAAAAGATCATTCCTATTGCAAAAGAGTTGCAATCAGTAGACCTCCTCCGTGCTGTCACGTTGGCTGTGCAGTCCCTGGATGATCATACGTTGAAGACGATTAAAAGAAAAAATATAAAGTTCGATAGATTCTCTGACCTGACAAAGACATTTAGGGATAACAAGATTCCAACCTATACTGAGATTATTCTAGGCCTCCCAGGCGAAACTTTGAGTAGCTACAAGCGCGGCCTGGAAGAGTTGGCCACCTTGTACCCGCGCCCAGTTATCTATATCTACAATTGTGGTGTCTTTCCCAATGCTCCAATGAACGTTCCCGAATATGTTGCAGAGCACAAGATAGAGAAAATTCAATCTCCCATCTTCCTAGCTCATTCATCAATTCATGATAGGGGAATGAAGGAGTATGAAGATATCGTGATCAGCGCAGAGACATTCTCAAAGGATGACTTGAAAATCAAGTATCTGTACGGCTGGATGATTCAGACATTCCACAGCTTGGGAATCTTCGAATACGTTTCCAAATATTACAATCAGACACTTGGAATGAAATTCGTTGATTTCTATGGCGAGTTCATAGAGTATTGTAAAGCAGAGGATTCCTTCTTTTCGAAAGAGTACAACATGGTTGTTAATTACATTGAGAAAGGGTATGACGGTAAGGGATGGAACCATTACGATGAAGATCTGGGTGACATTTATTGGCCAATGGAAGAGGCAACATGGATTCGTTTTGCATCAGATGAAAAAAGATTGTTTGCTGAGACTGAGAAGTTTTTAAACTTTTTGGAAAATAAAAATGGATTCAACACGTCCAAAGATATGTTGAGGGATCTAATCAGCTTTCAAACCTTCCTTATTACAACGAGAGATCATCAAGACGAAATTAAATCACGCCACTTTAAATATGATTGGAAGGGGTATCTCGTTGGAAAAAACGAAAACATCGAAAAATTTGACAAGAAATATTACTATGACAACTTGGTCATAGAAAAAGATAAAGTTCTGTGGGGTTGGAAATGCGCATGGTGGGGCCGCGGCTCAAAGAAATACAAATTCTACCCGGAGCACCTTCGCACAACCGAGAAGAAAGAAACAGTCGACTCAAGTGAAGAAGAATATAATAAGTCAGTTGGCATTGGTGGAGTATAATGAAAGTACCTCAGTTCGTACCATTCCTTGACGACAGGGAATATGAATCAATTAAAGACTGTTTTGACACAAATTGGTTTACAGAAGGGCCAAAGTCAAAAGAGTTTGTACAAAAGCTTCTGGATTACACGGGTGCAAAATACGGTGTCCTGGTACCCAACGGAACTTTATCACTCTATCTTGGATTAAAGGCAATGGGAATCGGCCCAGGAGACGAAGTATTGGTACCAGACTTTACTTTCATTGCTTCTGCTACGTCTGTTCATATGGTTGGAGCAACCCCTGTGTTTGTGGATTGTGACAAAGAAACGCTGCAAATGAATGTGGACAATTGCGATGACAAGATTACCAAGAACACAAAGGCAATTATGCCTGCCCACATGTATGGTATGTCATGTGATATGACAAAGATTGTAAAGTTCGCCAAGAAGCACAAGATTAAAATCATCGAAGACGCTGCCCAGGCGATTGGCGTTTATTGGAAGGGCAAGCATTGCGGCACCTTTGGGGATATAGGGTCTTTCTCTTTCTTTGCTGATAAAACAATCACAACAGTTGAGGGTGGCCTCATTGTAACTAATAGCAAGAAGATTTATAGTGATCTGCTTCATTTGAGAAACCATGGAAGAGTAAAGAGTGGTTCATTCGTCCATCCGCAAATGGGATGGAACTTTAGACTAACAGATATCCACTCAGCCATTGGCTTGGAACAATTGAAAAAGCTCCCGCAAATCATTGATAGAAAACAAAAGATCTTTGATTTATATGAAAATTGTTTGCGAGATAAGTATGGAATTGGGGAAGATAAGATTAAAATAATCAAGCCGCAATCCGATTCAACCTTTGTTCCATTCAGGTTTGCAATAATTCCGTCTTCTAGAAAGGCAGATTTGGAGGAGTATCTAAGCAGAAAGGGTGTCGAACCTAGAACCTTTTTTTACCCAATGCACAAACAACCTTGTTTTAGTTACCTCAAAGATAGATACGATTTGAGCGATGAGCAATACCCCAACTCTGTATATGCATATGAGGGGGGGATCTGCTTGCCCACTTACCCATCTCTGCAAGACGATCAAATTGAATACATTTGTCGTTGCATTTGGGAGTATTATAATTGATATTTGAAAGTAATGTGTTGGTGACTGGTGGTTCTGGAATGATCGGTCACGCTCTCCAAAAGATAATCCCTGAAGCAGTGTTTCTACCTTCTCGACAATGTGATTTGAGAAATATGAAAGAGGTGGAAAGTTTATTTACCTATTATGAACCGGAGTATGTGATTCACCTCGCTGCAAGGGTTGGAGGTGTTGCATCTAACACAAAACACATCGCTGAGTTTTACACAGATAACATTCTTATCAACACTAACGTACTAGAAGCAGCCCGTCGCTTCAAAACAAAGAAGCTGGTGTCGCTCCTAAGTACTTGTGTATATCCAGAAAATAGCACCTTTCCATTGACGGAAGACCAAATACATAATGGCGAACCACATAAAACGAGCTTTGGTTATTCATATGCTAAGAGAATGTTGGATATACAATCTAGGGCCTATAGACAACAGCATGGCTGTAATTTTATAACAGCGATTCCAAGCAACACATTTGGACCTTATGATAATTTTGACTTAAACAGTTCTCACGTTATCCCAGCGCTAATAAGAAAGATACACGAATGTAGAATGACGGGTAGAGATGTAACACTGTGGGGCGATGGAACAGCGCTGAGAGAGTTTACTTTTTCGGAAGACGTGGCTGATGTTATTTTATTTTTACTGCAGCACTATGAAGGAGTCGGCCCGTTGAACGTTGGGAATACAAACGAGACTAGTATAAAAGAGCTAGCTGAAATAATATCTTCACTAATGGACTATGATGGTGGTATAATATGGGATACAGAAAAGCCGTCTGGACAACATAGAAAGCCGTCTGATAATTCAAAGTTTATACAACTTGGCTGGCGCCAAGAGAATTATTCTAATATCAAAGAATCATTAAAAAAAACTTGTAATTGGTATAAAATGAATTATCCGGATATAAAAGGAATAAGGGAATAAACTTGAAAACTGCATTGATAACCGGAATTACTGGCCAAGACGGTGCTTATTTGACTGGCCTTCTTTTACAAAAAGGCTACAAGGTTGTTGGCCTCAAACGCCGCACATCTATTATTTGCACAGATCGAATTGATAGTTATTTCGTGCATCCCAGGTTTAGTGTTGAATATTTTGACCTAAATGACACTAGTTGTATGCTTAGTAAGATTGTCAAGCACAAGCCTGATGAAGTTTATAATTTGGCAGCTCAATCTCATGTTAAAGTTTCTTTTGAGATCCCCGAGCACACGGTGGATGGTATTGCCATGGGAACGATGAGATTCCTGAATGTCATCAAAGAAGTGTCCCCTAAAACAAGGTTCTACCAAGCGTCTTCATCGGAAATGTTTGGAGACAACACGAATTACCCATTTAATGAAGAGTCGGTGTTTCAACCAGCATCCCCATATGCATGCGCGAAAGTATTTGCCCACAATCTTATAAGAAACTACAGGCAGGCTTATGGGCTTTATGCATGCGGTGGAATTCTATTTAACCATGAGTCTCCACTTCGAGGGGAGACCTTTGTTACAAGAAAGATCACCATGGCGGCCGCCAAAATTAAGCTAGGGCTGCAAGATACCTTGTCTTTGGGCAACTTGGACGCAAAAAGAGATTGGGGTTTCGCAGGTGATTATGTTGAGGCAATGTGGTTGATGATGCAGCAGGACAATCCGGATGATTATGTGATCTCAACCGGAGAGACACATTCTGTGCGAGAATTTTTAGAGGTTGTCTTTAAACACGCTGGAATAAGAAACTATGAGCAGCATATAAAAATCGACCCAAAATATTATAGACCACATGAGGTGCCGCTCCTGCTTGGAGATAGCTCAAAAGCAAAAAAAGAATTGGGCTGGAAGCCCAAGACCTCTTTTGAAGAGTTGGCAAAGATGATGTATGATCATGATCACAGAACTATAAAACGAGGGAAGAACCCCAATAGATACAGAAACATGGAGGATAGAAATGAAATTGTCTGATCAAGCAGTGGCTTCAATTATGTTGGCAGTGCAAAGAAGTATTATGGATATGGTGGATGTAACGGAATTCCTAAAGGGATTTGAGCTTTACACTGAGGCCCCCAACCAGGGCGAACTATTTGTGAGGAACCCACCAATTCTTTACAAGGATGCAGAACTTGCCGCCCGCGAAGAAGAGCGACACAGGAAAGAAATTGAGGCTGAAGCCAAAGAGTAGGGTGCAAGAATCATGCCAAAATACTATTACGTCTGTGACGGCTGTGAGGAATCTTTTGAAACAATTCACTCAATCAGCGAAAAGAAAACAGATTGTGAGGCGTGTGATAAGAAGGGCACCTTGAGAAGGGTTCCGTATAGTTTTCTTTCATTTAATAAAAAAGAAGCCCCAAAAAAAGCAAAAGTGGGGTCGCTTGTGGAAAATTTTATAAATGAATCGAAAGAGGAGTTGAAGGTGGAAAAGGAAAAGATTAAGAACAAGGAATATGAGGAATGATAACTTTATCAATAATACTGGTTGTGTCGATAGCCATTAATATTTTTGCAGCATGGTATTGCAGAAACATACTTTCCCGCCTTTTATTTATTTCTGAGAGTGTCGAAAACCTAGTCGACGCCGTGGAAATCTATAGACAGCATCTGGAAAAGGTCTACGGCCTGGAGATGTATTATGGCGACGAGACTTTAAAGAATCTATTAGCTCACACAAACCACCTTTCGCAAGAACTAGAGGAATACGAGGATGTCTATAATCTTATCCCATTCGCGAACGATGAAGAGGAGTTGACAGAAGATGAGAATGAGCCTGAAGATGAGGAGTTCGAAGACGATGGCCCGACGTAAAAAGAACTACTATTTTACAAAAGTACACGAAGATGCAATTATTCAATATGTCGCATCTGAAGATCAGAAAGAACGAACAATCCTATATGTTGAACTCATCGGCCCGGCCTTAGATGAGATGGTTGACAAAATAACTTATACTTATAAGTTCACTTCCTTGCCGAATATCGATTCATTGAGAGACGAGTGCAAAATCTGGCTCACGACAGTCCTTGATAAATATGATGCCAGCAAAGGATCAAAGGCATTTTCATATTTTAGCGTCATCACAAAGAATTGGTTTATCCACAAGGTTAAGAAAAACTCGCAAAAAACTAGAAGAGAACTTCAATACGACCACCTTCCCAAGAGTATAGAACAAGAACAACTTTCAATCAGCAACAAATACGACACTTTGCGGGAGCAAAAAGAGTTCTGGATGTATCTTTGGAAGGAAATTGACACTTGGGATAGTGAAAAGCTAAAGCCAAACGAAAAGAAAGTACTAGAAGCAGTAAAAGAGTTACTTTCTCAGGCCGACAATATCGAAATTTTTAATAAAAAAGCTATTTACCTGTACATAAGAGAGATGACCGGCCTAAACACCAAGCAGGTCGTCAACAATCTAAACAAGATGCGTTTTAAGTACAGGAGTTTTAAGAAAAAATGGGACGAAGAAATAAAGTAGATGAACTAGATGATTTTTTAGATGAAGCCATCAAAAACATAAGACATGATCGGGCAATAACCAAAACACTTTTAACCGACATCCTGGTTATGCTACAGAAGTCAGGTGATCAACATAGGGATGTCGGCCCCATCGCCGCCAAATACGTTGAGACCCTTCAAAGATCCAACGAACAACTAGTAAAAATAACTGCCATTTTGAGTAAAAAGGTCGACGGCGACGAGAGCTTGACCGAAAAAGATAGAGAAGAGTTATTTGATCTCATCAAGGAGAATACAGGATAAATGGCAACCAACAAACCCGATAATATTCTTCACACATCAATCGATTGTTGCGACGATGGAGCCCCGCTTCTAGATAAATTATATCCAGTAGGCACCTTAAACAAAATCGGAAAGAATCCGTTTGAGAAGCATTACGACCCCAACAAACACTCCGTCCCGGGCAGCGGAATGGCCGTTCTTGGAGCACTCACCCGGGGTTATTTCGAAGGTTTCGATAGCAACAATGTTCTAGAAGGTAAGGGTCACAAGGTCTTAGCCATTTGCCTTCGAGTCGATTTGAATGGACACGGAACCCACGCAGGCACGGGCGTGCCCCACGGGCCGGAAATGACCGCAACAGGAGGGAATAATTTAAGTCAAAACTCGCTTAGCGTACACAAGATTGTAGCATGGGCACCAATCCTATTCCCAGAACTTCCCACCCCATGTCTTTTGGGCGACAAAGAGGTTGGTTTCCATCAGGGAATCATCAGTATGATATCTCAAGCTGGAGGCGAGTTTACAGCCTGGCCAGACGAGCAAGGCACCCTTCCACCACTGCCAAAGCCTGGAGAGTTGGTTTGGGTTGGTTACCGCGGCAATATTCAGCTAAAAGAGGATGGCGTATACCTGGGGAAATTAGGCACCGGTCCCATCCTACCGGCAAAATGTGATCCGATTGAAAAGCATATGAAAATCTGCTCAGACATAGGCTGCGGCCCTTCCCCCGGCGACCTTTTCGAAGGAAAAAATGCATCGATCAACTTTGTTGGAAAAGAAAGACCAGCCATGGCAGACTGTTCGCCAATGGGCAAGTTTGTAATATACGGCGGCCGCACATCAAATACTAGAATTGTCGCTGATTGGGTAAAGTCCTGTAATCAGTCACAACTTGGAGGCGGCACCTACGTTGAGAGAATATCAGGAAATGGAGATAACGATGGCTTTCAAAGAAATGTTGTTGGAAGGGAAACAATTGTTTACTTTTCACAATATACTAATCTGAACAAGAGTCCACGAATCATTTTCTATTTCCACACAGATGAATCCGGGGCTAGCTATAACAAGCTTGAGTTTAACAACATAACCAAAGCATTAAAGAAGTTAGAAGAGAATGAAGAAAACTTCATATTCGTTTATCCAGAAATGCCATATTCAAGTCCACCAGTCGATGAAACGCTTCCTAACTCTGCTAGCATTAAGCCCTCGGAAAGGCGCGCATCAAACCAGGGTAAGGTAAAAGAAAATCTAATGTGGGCTGGACTGGGCGAGATAACTGATTCTGATTTTAACACTTTCTACAATAATGTTGATTATGCGATTTTAAAAACTTGGGCTGATAATGGAGGTGACTACACAAAGAAAAGTATAAAAGATTTCAATCATTCTTTTATTGGTGTAGGCCCCGGAGGAGCAACAGTATTGGCCAATACTGCTAATAAATTAACTGTACTTGCCAATACCCCCGGGAAATGTACTTTCATCGCAGCAATCCCGGACAAAGAAGATCTGGAAAAGTATTTGAATTCTAATTTTGGAAAAAGCGGCAATTGTGCATTCAAAAACGCAGAAGACTTTGTTGTTCTGGATTCTGATTCGCAAAAACAATTTCACCCTGCAGGAGACCCTCCTCTTCTCGGCCTCGGGGACTGCTTTAAAGTAGAAACAGATCCACAAAACAAGTCCGATTTCGCCCACTGGGTCACCCGAGCCATTACTTGGGCCAATCCAGAGAAGACAAAGAAGTCTGAAAACAAAAAGAAGAATCCTCGTCCAAAGAAGGTAAACACGCTCCCCGGCTCCCCGCGGGCCTATACCCCCTTCACCGCAGGAAATGAGGCCCCTGCTCCTTATAAAATGAGCGAAGAACAGAAGGCAAAGCTTTTGCTAAAAGAACAAGTTCTTTTCCGCGTGAATCAGGCCCTTAACGCTCTGAGAACCCCCGGTGTCCGTAACGACCTCGCCAATCCGGCCAAGCACTCTGACATGGCACTCTCGATTTTACTTCCGACCGAAATCAATCCGGCCACTGGGGATAATCTTACGTCCGAACAATTGGACGCACACTACACACAAGAGGAACAAAGGCTCGAAAAAGTTCAGGCAACCCTCAACAAGGAAATACAACATCTTCAAGCCGGCACCGGCGACCCCTCTGGCACGCAAGGAGGGTCACAAACACCGACGCCATCACGAGCTACCCCTCCATCCTCCCCCGGCGGCCCACCAGCGCCAAAGCTTGGCTGCTCGGGAGTGACGTGTTTGACCGACGATTCTCCAGAAGGAAAAAACAAATTCTTTGGAAGACCAACTACTGTGTTTTCTAAGACTCCTCCTGACATTAAGCCAGGTGAGAAAATCAGTCCACGTCTGCCAGCCGGCTTGCGGTTAGAGAATTATATGAAACTAGCTCACATGAAAATCCCCGGCCCGGCTAACCTTGACAAAAAGACCCCTGGCACTATGGGAACATACAGGCAAAATATTACAAGAACGATGGCAGCCGCAGTTGTTATTGAAGAGTTTTGGAAAACAATTTATCCGACAGCAAAAATAAAGTTCACCAGCACTCACAGATCACACGGAGGGTCCAGTGGAAACCATACTAACTGCTGTGCTTTTGATTTTCTCATTGAACTTTCGGGCAAAGACGCTGCAAGTTTTGTCCCCATGTATAGCGAAAAGGAATCTCCCGCACGCCAGGGTGTATACTTGGGAGCTTGGGAAACGTTCTTTGGTATTCAACTTTTGGTCGAAACCGGCCGCCTCCCTTTCGGCGGCTCGGGAATATATTTGAATGGAAAGCGAAACTCTGCAGGAGATCTCCTCGCGATCACGGCCCCCTCCTCACATAAATGGCGCGCCCCAGGAGCATCTGGAAGCAACGTGCACTACGATTGGCGAGGAACAGGGGGTTTCAACAAAGAAAACGGTAGCACAAAAGCTAGGTGGGTTTGGATTGATGTGAACGGCGACGGCAAAACCGAAGGTAGTAAAACAGCCAAGTACATACGAGATAACTATCCGGAGTGGCATGAGATCCTTGGAGAATACTTCCCTGCCATTGGCGGCAAACTGGGTCGACATTATGCTCCAAAAAGTTTTGACCCAGGAGCCACAAGTTATTGGAGAAATCGATTTCTGCTTCATCACGGCAAGGGCGCCTCTTCATTGGCTGCCATCGTCACCGGAGAGGTACCCAACATAGAACAGGTCTTGAGTTGTGAGTGGATAAAGAGTAAAGGTTAGAAGATGGTAGGCAGAAATTATACTCCAAAAATGGTCGAAAGTGACCTTGAAAACGCTGGTTTAAGCGCCACAAAACAAAAAGAACTTATCAAGCTTCTAACTAATTGGCGCTCCGCTTCCCGCAATGAACGCGCCAATACTCTAAGGTTGCTCACCGGAGCCGGAGGCAAGAAAAAGATCGAAGCCGTTCCCCACTTCGAACCAATGGAGGGGGATAAAGTACTTGCAAACGAAAACAATGCAAGGATAGTTTTAACTCGCGACCGCACCGGCGTCAATCCTGAAACCGGATTGATGTTGGGATACGGCCCTCTGGGGCAATCTCAAGCAGCAGCAATTGATTTGGTCGTCGGAGGTGGTCTTCGACCAGAAGATTCCTGGCCAAGAGAGATCGATGAAAATGGCGAAAAATTAACACAAGAGCCTAATTTCGGAAGAGACCCGGCTAGAATCTACATCAGTCAAAAAACAGACATAGACAACAACTTTCAGATAAGAAGCAACGAAAAGGGAAACGATTCTGTTTCAGCCGGGATCCCGAACATGGAGGCAATGCCTGCAATTGGTCTTAAGGCAGACGCAGTTAGAATCATGGCGAGAACCGGAGGGGTTAAAATAGTAACTGGTGTACCAGAGGTCAAGAACTCCCGCGGAGGAATGGATGTTTTTACCCCTCATGGTATTGATTTGGTGGCAGGCAACGACCCAAGCAATCTGCAACCTATCCCAAAGGGACACAACCTCCGCCATGCTCTCGAAGAGTTGATGGGGCTGGTTGATGAACTGAGTGGGATTGTTGGCACGCTTTTGGTCAATCAGATGAAGTTAAACATCGCGCTAACCGCCCATTTTCACCACTCTCCCTTTTTCGGCATTCCCACTACGCCATCACCAACGGTCGTCCCGGCTGGTACGGCTTGTGGGTTTGAACATCTTTCTGTAACTTTATCTGATTTGGTAAAAAATAAAAACAACTTAGGCGCTTTCCAGAGTAATTACTTGGAAGATTACGGACCCAAGTATATCAACAGCAAATATAACAACGTTAACTAGGTATTTAAATGGCTGACAACATTTGGCAACAAGAAATCACCGGGCACTCAAAAAAATACTACCCTGCCGATAATCAACCCGAAGGAAATGATCTCCAGCCGTACAGACAAGAGGCGTTCGCCTCCGCCTGGGGTGTCGCCATCAGCACACTTGTTAAAGATCCGGCTGTTATGCAGGGGGATGAAATACCTAAGTCGTTCATGCAGTTGCACACCGATGGAACCCCCGCATTTTTGCAGCCGGAGTACCAAGTAAAGCTTATTGTCAAAAGAGAAGAGTTTGGGTCTTGTACCCCTGAAGGCACTGGAAACAGCGATTGGGGTTACGATTATTTGCATTTTTACACCACCGTGGACACCTCCAACATCGCCGGCGAAGTGACTTCAACAAAAGTATACAAAACAAAGTTTCAAGCCAATTTCATGGTTGATATCGATGCCTTCCGAGCAGTCATGGCAGAAATTGGTTTGATACCAGAAACTTCGGAAACAATCGCAGCCACTCAGCAGCTTGGAGAAGAAATTTTAATTGGCACACATGTGCACAAGGGTACAGCAACTCACCCAAACATAACTTTATATGACCCTTCGCGAATGCCACAAGTGTTTTCCGGCCCCCCCACGGCCCTTGCTGGTATATTGGACAAGGCAAAAATCGATGAACCTTTACCACCCGGTACAACGTTTAAACTCCTCCGCGCTGACTATTGGGTCGTAAGCCACGAATCAGATATAGCCCTTTCTAAAAAATACAGTTATGTCGATATAGTTGAAATCCCGGGAATGAACGCAATCGCGACAAAAGCTACCCTTCATTCGAAAACAATCAACCCTTTCGATGCAAACTTCCCCGGGTGGCTCGTCCCGGCAGACAGCATAACTCCTATTGAGGAAAAATACGCAACAGCAAATCAAGCTGACAGCAAGGCCAACGCAGGCCTCGCCGCGGCCAACCTCAAGGCGCCCATCTTCGCCGACTCTATTAGTTGGGCTCCAGCCCCGGATGTAACATCCGACACCACGCCCCAGGTCACACCTTTTGAAGATTGGCGAACCCGAAAGGCGTGTTTGGGATATGCAAACAACAGCTTCAATTCGGGCCCAGAATATTGGACCACCGTTCGAACAAAATGGAGCAAGGCGGCGCCTTTAAATCCTGCCGCTGGTGAAGTGTCTCTGGAAGCTCAAATAATGGAGGCTACTGTTGACGGCGTAGCCAACTTGTTGAAGTATTATAACAAGAGCTATACAGACAAGACATTAAAAGATATTTTGATCAACGCCGGCACGTTAACAAAGAACGAAAAGAGGAAACTCATAGCTTCATATCTGATTAGCCATAAACTTATAGCAATTCAGCCAAGTGTTGATGGTAAGACCTTAATATGGGAAAATGTCAAGGTAGCCAGCAACGATTCTAAACAATCTATCGCTGTGGGCAAAGGCCCGATCTCCATGGGCAACTTGAAGTGGTGTTCTTGGTATCAAGAACCCCGACCTTCTGTTGAGACCGAAGACGGAGTGGGAGAGGGCGGCAACCTGCTTGTCCTCGTCCGCGTCCCAGCTAGGATATTTGATTCTCTTCCGAATGCCTCTACCGTAGACAACACGACGCCGTGCGACATTTATGTTAATGAAGAAGGAGGTGTTGAAACTACAGCCACAAAGATTTTGGTTTTTGAGGCAAAGGATTTCCAGGAGCAAGTCGATCTTGCGCTTGTGCCCTTCGAATTCCAGCAAACTGATGCCGAGAATTCAAAGAACTTCACAGCCCTGTGGGCACCTCCCGGCTCAATCGCATCACGACCAGTAAATTATCGCGCTGAATACGAGGGGGTTGTTGATACATTTGACGGTCTTAAGATGTTGGTCAAAGCAAACGGATATGGGGCAGACATATTTTCTACTGGCACCAATACAAAGGACTACATCATTGAACTTGGATTCACGAATGAATACAAGCTAACTCATGCAGTCATAGTAAGCAAAGACTCACACGAGAAACTTAAGAATGCAACGGCAGAGTCCTCTAAAAGCATCGCTGTGTGCGAGGGTGCAAAAGTCTTGTATATTGGATTTGAGTGTTACAAAGAATTATATTTTGATAGTCCGACTACCAATTCATTTTTGTTTCACATTCCAAACATGCTGAAGAGCGAGCCAGCAGTTGCCAACGACTCTTGGTTGGAATGGGCCGCCGCCTACACCTTCCCGGTGCCCTATTTTTACCCTGTCCCCCCTGCGACGACTACTCCTGAATCTCACTACGCAGACAAGGCTCAGGCAAAAGCAGAGAAATCTTCATATGATAAGTTTGTCGAACAACACAAGTCAAAAGAGTCTGCAAAGAAGGTTGAACAAAAAGCCAAAGCTGGCAAATCACAAGATAAACCTTCCGGCGCGATGACAAAAAAACAAAAGCAAGAGTCCACAATCCTAAGAGATACTGCAGATATCATGATGCAATACAAGGATATGCGAGGCCAGGACTTCATTGGTGATGTGTTCATGCGACAACTGCCCCCGAAGTTGGAAAAGATCGACATCTTGGGAATCAGCCAACTTTACAGAGAGTTCCTTGTGAGGGCAGACCCCAAGACTGTGGCTCTTGAAATCGCACGCTGCCTGAGCATCGACATGTCCCTGAACGAGATCATGGAATCTCTTTGTCGCACAGCTTTCGAAAAGTTATTAGACGACCCACAGGGTTTAGATAAGATCTCTGACATAATAATGAAATATGCTGATAGTATCTTCTTACCAGCCACGCAACTGGGCCTATCAGAATCCGAAGCACAGACTTTGCTAGCATCTTCCCCAGCATACCAGAAGAAACCGCCTCCGGCAAAATCCAACATGCCTGGCGAAGACCAGGAAACTTGGGTTCCTCTTTTGGCATACATAGACTACATTAGCGCAGAATCCAATGCCGCTCTTGATACAAACATAGACTTGAGTATAGAAGCAAAAGAAGCAAAATTTGATTTGATGGCCAAAGAAAAGGCTCTCAAGCAAGCTCAAACATATTATAAAGTTAATCCAACGAAAGCCAACTTGGTAGACCTGTGCACGAAGTCCGAAGCCCGGAACACTTCTTTGACGCAATTGCAAGAGCTGAACGTCGATCATTTTTCTTATGGGAGTGATTATGCCAAGACAGCCCAGATCCTAGGCACTGCTCCATTGGCCGGCCCCGGCTCATATGTTGGATTGGTCAAAGACAAAATCTTATGGGCCATCAAAAATGGCGAAACTTTGATTTGCCGAGACCTAATTGGAACTTCTGCAGATCTGCTGAAAACATTGGACGATGTTATCAATGCGCGAGAAGGCCTCGTTGAGGCATTCATTCCCGATGGCATAAAGAGACTTCCGGAAGAATACACATTTGAGTGGCCCAAGTTGCCAACAATAGATCTTCTTGCAGCAGTGAAGTCTCTGCTTTACAAGACGCTAAAAGACGCCATCGGAATACTTCTTTCACAACTTGTAAAGTTCATCTTTAAAGAGCTTCTCAAACGTTGTATGGGAGATAAGGAGGCAGCCGAAGACTTCGGAAACTTTGATCTAAACGACTTGATTAACTCAAGTCCTTTAGCTCCGAGCATTTTAGAAGATAGCTGTGGAAATCTTACGCAAGCAGAATTCTCTGATTTGATGAGAAGGCTGATGGACGACCTTTCGCTGGTGCTGACCAATAGAGAGTTGTGCGCTCTCCTCCGCGGAGATGCAAGAAAAGATTTTCCCGAGCTTCTCCCCATGCTTAAACGCATTGTTGACACCAAATACCCGCAGTTGTCTGACTGCTTCTCATCTCCATCGGATATTAGTGACTTGTTTAAGACGCTTGGCAAACTTATTCCCCTTGATATTTGCGAAGCAGTCGCAGCCAAACCCTGTGATGCAACCCCGTTCAGCGAGCTTTGTCCACCCGAAAGATTTGAAGAGGATTTGCAGGCGCAACTTGATCGAGCAAAAGAAGACAGAATCAACACGCTTAATCAGTTGGCTGATCTGCTGGCCTCCGATGCAAACACGAAGATGCCTTCTCCTATCTGTGGCATCGCGCCGGTAGGCACGACACCAGAAGAAATGGCCTCTAGAAAGACACCATCCATTCCTCAACTTAAGATGTCGGACATCCCTGTATATTCTCACATGCATAGAAAGGTGATGGAGCAGGCTTTTACAAATGTCATCATGTGCTTCAACACAGACATTAAACAATTTGTACCAGCTATTAACAGCTTGTCGAGTATACAGGGTGCTGTACAAAACACTGCAATGCCGGGCGACAAGGCGATGAACAGGGTGCTTAAGGCGGCACCAAATGAAGACGCAGGCGATGACCTGAGCGGTGTCCAGGGATCCCTCGAAGCCCAGCAAGCCGGAGCAGCGAAAGCTTTGAGATTGGCCCTGATGGATCCTGGGAATTTTAAATGGATGCCGAATGTAGCCTCCTCAAAGATTCCTGCAATTTCAGACTTATTGCAGGCTGCAGGCGTGACAGCTACCAACCCAGCCAGTCATTTTGTACTATTGTATCCTGGATATGGCGGCGCGCCCAAAATCAACTACATTCTACCTAGAAACAAGTTGAAAGAAGGATCCTCTGGAGATCCATACATAATATATGTTACAGATGCCAATAAGTTGGTTTACATAGATGCCGGAGATGGCAACAATAGTTTGATGACCGGCCACATAACTTTGCCATCTGGCGATGTATATTCTGATTTTGTAGAGGATCTTGGCGAATTCGTCAACAATGCTTCGGCTCAAAACACTCCTGGGGAGTCATATTACGATTCGCACCAAGCCGAAAGGTTCGCAGAACTGGCTATATCGGCATGGCAGGAGGACATTAACGCACCAGATATAACAAACCCTTTCTGGCAGGAAGAACTCAAAACGTTCTTCGCCGGCACTCTATTCAATTTAGCACACGAAAAGCTAATAAGAGAGTTCGCCGCAAGGATTACCCAAAGAGGATATTCAGAGAATTACGGTTACCACCTGTGGACCGCCGACGAAACCGCGGGAGGCAAGAGCACAAAGCCAGCCTCAATGCTGCTCTCCGCTGCGAATTACATCCCAGAAGGAACTACCGCGAATGATGAAATTCAATACGACTTCTCAGAGGATGTAAACACAGATCATTTGAAATATATCACCTTTGATGAGCTTGACAATATGAGTTATGGTGAGACCGGCGCCGGCTATAAAAAGAGCTTCTTTCACTCCCCAACTCTTCGAAAGCTCGACAAAGCCCTGGTACCAAACATATCAGCAGAACAGGTTTGCAATCCAAAAGCTAGCGCCCCTAGAAGCCTTCTTGGCATCGATAAGATCATCGAACAGAGCATGGAAGATTATGAAAAAATGGCATGCATTCCAGATTCCTCGGGAGTGCCCCCAGTTAAAAGAGCGCTTATTAACGGAGTCATTAGGTGTTTCTTTCGCACTATCGCTTGTGAATATGCTTTGAGAAACGTGTTCATGCTGGCAAAATACCCCATGGATGAGGTGTTCAAGAACAATGTGGTGCTAAAATATTTCGCCAACGCAATCATCAAAGATTTTTACAATCAGACTAGATGGAATTCCAAATATCCTCAGTTTTTAAGACTGTTCTTGGATGAAGTTAATCGAATGTTCAAGGACCTGGAGGCCACCATCCCAAAAGGCCAGCCCCTTCTTCATCCGCTTACAAAAGAGCCGATAGTTGTTAAGACAGAAAAGCAGAAGCTGGCCTACTTGATGGCTGAACAGATCCCTTCAATGTCGGACACTTTGAAGGAAGTGATTAGCACATCTCTGGGGGGCTACACCTTTTCCCAAAACAATATTGAAAAAGATTTCATGAATGCTATCCCGGTCGTTCAAATAGCCCGAATTGTGGATGGAGACGTCGATACCGGTGGAACATACATAACAGAAAACCGGTTTTACCAACCCTATGCTTTGGACAAGGAAGCCGGCGGAACCTTTAACAACAGACTAACAGAACTTGGACGCCAGTACTTTACCGATCCCGAAGCACTTGAAAATGACAACGATCTCGGTTACTTGGAAATGGAGCGTGCCAACCATGGCGGCTTTATATTGGAGAAATATATCTACATCGACCCAGAAGGTGTTGACGGCGAAGAAAATGGAAAATTGGTTAACTCATCCATCTATGGAGATACAGAAAAGTGGGCCCCCGAGCCTGCAGCGCTGATTCCTGTGAACGCCGGAGCCCTCTTTGGGTTCGATGATGACAATGAGTCCTCTGTTGTTCTCGGTGAAGAATATCCACTCGTCGGCTGGGGGAAAGCTTCTCTTGTGGGAAAATGCAATGACTACAAGGTCAGAGAAAGAATGGAAGAGTTCCTAGGAAAGATTTTGGAAAACGGATCATTTCCACCAAACATGGAATTCAGCGCTCTGGGCTTCGGACCAATAAAATTTGGATACAGGCTTTCGTATGTATTGCCTTCTTTGGAAAATACGGCATCTCCCGCCTTTGAACAGGCGCAAAAGAATCTGGACGCTCTTTTAACCGGCGACCCCGGGCTTTCTGCACTCACCCCTGCGGATTTGGATATCCAGGGAGCCAATTCGGCAACTCGCGATTCAGCAGAAAGAGCCGCCTTCCTTAGCAAGGCATACAAACTTACAGAGCGGCAAGTGGTCCTCGGCGCGACTGCCAATCCGAACAACCCGACGATGGTTCAAATCGGCGAGAAAGAAACCTTGAAAAGAACTTATTATGTCTTGCCCTTGATAGATGTTGAGAAAGAGGCAGATCTGCTCCCCAGCATGACTATTGAACAAGCTCGGGACAACTTTCCAGCCTGGTCTATGAGCAACACACCTTCATGGTCGTCCGGTACCGGCCCCGATGGCCCCAATGGACTAAAGAAGCTCATGAGACTGGACCCAAGGTACATGAAGCTGGTTGGCCAGGATCCACAAAACGCCATATTCAATGCCAACAGGGTTGCCTCCCTGTTGTCGTTATACACATCGACGTCAATGAATAATATTCCAGCGCTCGGCACGTTGTTTGATGCAACGAAAGAGGCGCTAGTTATGTTATTCTTTACAGCTTTGCGAGACAACGCAGATTTTACAGCAGAGGATCCTTACGAAACAGCATGCGCACAAGGAGTTCCGCCATTCCCAGCGACAGCGCTGAGTGGCTTTCCTTTCAATCTCATGGCACTTTTCTATTCAACGCCACTTAAGATGATTGCAGGTATCGTCGCACTGATAGATCCGGGTTACAAGAAGTATAAGGATAACGGAAGCGATTTCAACTTCACACCGTTCGGCAAGCACCCATATGCGTTCCCGTATACCCCAATGGGCTGGGTTTTGGTTTTCCTAGACTTCTCTTGGTATGACGACATGGAGAAAATGTTCGACAGTGACAAGAAGAGCAGCGAGGCTTGTGAAGATAATCCTGACAACGTAGTTGGGGGCACGGCCGCAAGCGACCTTCTTGCACTCCCCGAGGAAGTGGGGGGTTCGAGCCCATCCGAGTTGGACATAGCTTCGGTTCTTGCTGATATCGAAGAGGACCCATTTAATGCAACGTTCAAATATGGAATTGACCCTGCCCTTCCATGGCTAACCGGAGACGGCACCGCGGCAAATTCAGATGGAACGGACTTTTTGATTGAAAAAGATGGCGCCCCGTGGCCCCCCGAAGAATATGGGTGTGAAGAGATCCTCCTGCTCCTGGCCTTTTACAATGCCACGGCCAAAGATGGCAAAGAGGCTCTAGAGGAGATTCCATATGGCTCCGGAACAGCCACAGCGTACGATCAGCTTGTAACGATTGTCTCCGCGCTCACGACCAAGGCACTACAGAAAGGTTGCACAGATCTTCTTCACGATTCGGCCCACTTGATTTACAACGCCCCCTCTGCAGAGAAGGCAAGAGATGAATTCAAGACCTATCTTGATCTAGGCGAGGGTTACAGTGCAGACGACATCTACCAGACTATGCTAGCTAGCAACGATGTATTCGGCACCTTACAAACTAGCAACTGGGACACGGCCCTTGTCGAAAGCTTGTCAAACACCTGTAAGGCTGTTTATGGCGGCCATAAATTCTGGGTCTGGAACTCGGCCGCCATGGCCAATGATGGCATCACCCAGGGCCAGGTGCAAAAGGCCCCACAGTCAATGAACTTCAAAGAAAACGGAGCCATGGTAATGGACTTTGTTAATCATCCAACTGAGTCAGGGCAAAACCTCAAGCTAGCTGCAAAAATGAGAGCAGTGCAGTTGGGGTACAACTCCTCAACGTACAAAGACTGGGCCAAGTGGTTCTTCGAAGCAGAGGGTGGCACCTCCGCCCCTTCGAATTCGCCAGACCTTTGGGCCCCCCTTGATACCAGCGATCCCTTCGCCGACGCCCCGTGGCTCGTTACCAATTCCCCGGCCGGGTTCACTCCAGGCCCAGGCCGTTACGTGGGATCCGCGATGTTTGGGATGCCCGTATGGACACCATCTTGGGCCACAAGCCTATACTTCGCCAGCGTCACGATGGAAGCATATCTGAAAAGCCCCCCCGGATTCGACGCAATCGGAATATACGTCGACGATGGCACCAACCACAATTCCGCAATGCAGGAATTCAAAGACTGGCTTTATATGCATGCCCTCACTACCGACATTGGCGAAGACCTCCCCAAAGATGCAAAAGCGGCATATGTTGAGTTCCTTGAAAAGGCCCACGGCGATCTTGCGCAATATATTAACAACTTAGTTGAATACGCGGCAGATAATTAAGTTAATTTCTATTTATAACCTAGGAGACATTTAATGCCAGGATACTCACCAAAACTTCCCTTAAGCCTTGACGCTAGTTATGGCTATTCTTTAAATCAAACCATGAAAGAGGTTATCAAGCAAAACTTTAAAATGTTGGTGCTGACCTCTCCTGGTGAAAGAATAATGGATCCAAATTTTGGGGTTGGTATAAGGACTTTTTTGTTTGAACCCGCGGCTCAAGATACTTACGGAGCGATTAATACAAGAATAAGGAGACAGGCAAAAAAATATATGCCCCATGTTCAAATTGAACAGATTGACATGAATCCTTCGGACGATGAATCGACCCTAAACATCTCCATAAAATATTCTATCCCCTCCCTTTCTTTAAAGGACATTCTAGATATAAATGCAAATACAAACTAATTATTTTGAACAATTGTAAGTTTATCTTAATTTAAAGTAGGAATGCAAATATGCCGGCGAACAAAGATAAAGAAATCGTACCTATCAAATACACGAGCAGAGATTTCCAGACTATCAAGGGAGATCTGGTAACTTACGCAAAAACTTATTATCCGGACACGTTCAAGGATTTTAGTTCACCATCATTCGGCTCCTTGATGCTTGACACCGTTGCATATGTCGGTGATATCTTATCATTTTATGTTGATTATCAGGCAAATGAGAGCTTTTTATCCACCGCAAATGAATTTTCAAATGTTATCAAGTTGGGTCGCCAAATGGGATATAAATTCCAATGGGCTCCTTCTGCTAGCGGCTTGCTCACTTTTTATATTTTAGTACCAGCCAAGGACGGCGAAGTTGGTCCTGATTCAGCGTATGTTCCCGTATTAAAAAGGGGAAGCAAGTTCAATTCCGATGCAGGCAATATTTATACCCTGATTGAGGATGTAGATTTTTCCAACTCTGTTGAGATTGTGGTCGGAGAGGTTAGTACATCTGACCCTGGTTTACCAACCTCCTATGCCTATAAGGCCTACGGAAAGGCTATTTCTGGAAAATACTTCCAAGAGAATGTATCAGTTGGAAGCTATGAGAGGTTTCGAAAGGTGCCCCTCTCCAACTCTAACATATCTGAAGTTGTATCTGTGTTTGACTCAAACGGAAACCAATGGTTTGAGGTGGAGCACTTATCGCAAGACAGCATCCACATTCCGGTGCAAAATACCGGCGCCGACAAAAACTTGGCACCTAGAATCCTAAAAACAATTTCAGTTCCTCGCAGATTTACAATAGAAAGATTCGGCAATGCAACGTTCTTGCAGTTCGGATATGGTTCAGAAGATCAATTAAGTAAAAGGTTTATTACAAACCCAAATGATGTTATAATGAAACAGCATGCGAGAGATTATATTAGCGACACATCATTTGACCCAACCGTGTTAAACCAATCAGACAAATTTGGAGTCACTCCGGTTAATACAACTTTAACCATCAAATACAGGTCCAACTTGACAAGCGAGGTAAACGCAGCCGTAGCGACGGTGAATCGCCCCGCTCAAAGCCTTTTTGACTTTCTAGACGCAGATGCAACCGACGCTTCCAAGATCGCAACGGTCAGAAGCAGCCTTGAATGTACAAATGATGAACCGATTGTCGGAGATGTTTCCATCCCCTCACCGGACGAAATCAAACACCGAATCACATCCCAGTTTGCATCCCAGCAAAGAGCCGTAACTAGAAACGATTATGTAGGCCTCGTATACCGTATGCCGCAACAATTTGGAGCGATTAAGAGATGCAATGTGCTGCAAGATATAGATTCGTTTAAGAGAAACTTGAATTTATATGTTGTTTCCGAGGACACCGATGGTCTTTTAACTGCAACAAACGGCACAATTAAACAAAACCTAAGAACTTGGATCAATCAACATAAGATGATTAATGATACGGTTGATATTTTGGATGCAACAATTATAAACATAGGCGTTAATTTTGTAGCAGTCGGCAAGGTCGGCTATAATAAGTATGAACTTTTGAACAGTTGTTATTCTGCAATTGCCGATGCCCTGACATTTACCAGAGATATTGGCGAACCAATGCATGTCACAAATATATATCAGGTATTAAACGCTGTTCCAGGCGTCGTTGACACGATTGATGTAAAATTTGTCAACAAAGCAGGGGGAGTATACTCTGATGCCTTTTATGACATCAAAGAAAACATGTCTGCCGATGGAAGATATTTGGCTTCTGCAGAAAGCGTAATCCTTGAGGTGAAGTATCCGAGAAATGATATTGTGGGGACGATTAGATAATGGGTATTAAAAGATATACAGCATCGTTTGATACAACGATAACAAACGCCTTTAAGCAAGATTTGACAACTCGCGGCACCGGTTCAAACATGGGAGCTTCTGATATATTGGAAACTTTTTCCATTTATGGCCAGGTGTCTGGAACCTCCGGAGCCTCTCAAGAACTATCTCGTATCTTGCTCAAGTTCCCCGTTAACCACATCTCTGCATCAAGGTACAATGGAGATCTCCCTGTTAGTGGAAACGTATCTTTTTACTTGAAAATGTCCAATGTTGCACACGGCAGAACACTGCCATCAACTTACACGCTAATGGTGATGCCAGTATCTAATTCATGGTCCGAGGGAACAGGCTTGGATATGGAAGGTTATACCGACGAAGGGTATGCAAGCTGGCTCTCGGCTTCCACGGCGAAAAAATGGGACAGTGCTGGTGGTGACTATCACAGTGCAACATACACCAACTTGGCCAGCAACACCTTACCCTCCTCCAGTTTTTACTTTGAAAAAGGCAACGAAGACTTGGAATTGGATATTACAAACTTGGTAGAGGAATGGATTGTTGGAGAAGCATATAGCAGCGCCTGGCCAGGAAAGAGAAATCATGGAATTGGTATCCACCTTACGGGCGCCCAAGAGGCATATTGGGCAGGCGCTTCCGACCACGAAGTGGTCCAAAACACTGTTGGTACGCTGACATCTTCCTATTACACAAAGCTATTTTTCGGCAGGGGAACGGAGTATTTCTTCAAACGCCCTATAATTGAAGCCCGTTGGGATTCTGCTACAAAGGACAACCGGGCAAATTGTTATTTGAGTGCCGCAATGGCCCCTGCAGTTGACAACTTGAATACACTGTATTTGTACAACTATGTGCGAGGCGAGCTTAAAAACATTCCAAATATTGATAACGGTGATCCGATTTATGTTCAGATTCATAGCGGCACAAGTGGTCCGACCAGTCACGCACTACACTTACCCAAGGGCGGCGGGGTTTATAGCACAACAACCCAGCAAACACAATACATTACAGGCGGCTATGTCGCCACAGGTACATATTCGGCTTCGTTTGCCACAACATCGTCTGTTGCCAGCAGTACTTATTTGTATGATGTTTGGTTGAGCGGCACCGCAGCGCAATTACATGATATAACGAGCCCTACATTTTATCACACAGGCGCAGCAATAACTCCGAAGACTTTTGAAGCATCTAATAAAAGCCCGGATCAAACCTACTACACAAATATTAAGAACTTGAGAGACACATATGTGTCTAATGAAACTGCGAGATTTAGAGTCTATGCTAGGGCGAAAGATTGGAATCCGACTTTGCACACCGTCGCCTCTACAGATATAGAGACAACCATGGTGGAAAGCGCATCCTTTAAGGTATATAGGCTCGTTGATGATATGGATGTTATTCCATATGGTACCGGAAGCGACATGCACACACAACTATCATATGATATGTCTGGTAGCTATTTTGATTTGGATATGTCAATGCTGCAGCCAGATTATGCATATGGTATTAAGCTGGTATACCGCGTCAATGGAAAGTGGGTCGAGCAGCCGGAATCATTCAAATTTAGAGTAGAGTAACGATAATGGGTATAAAAGATTACTTTTATAATGCAAAAATCAGTCCACTAAATAGTTCTAGTATCAACGATGCTTCTGCTGATGCTGAGTCGTACCGGTATGTCGACGCCAAGCTCTCCGATATGCAGAGGTTCATCCCTCATATCAATCTAGAAAAGCCCGAAAACTTTGCACGCTACGGCCTTGCGGAGATGTATTATGAAGATTCCATCAAGAGAATTTATAAGACATACCCGTATGACGGTTCGCTGTATGAAAAGGTAAGTTGGGAAAATAGCTCCTCTTATGTAGACAAGCACGTATTTGATAACTTATACCCCAGAACCACTGGGTACATTATATTCGCGCCCCAAGACGCAGGTTGGGGAACTTCCACAAAATCATCTCACACATTTGCTCCGCTCAACGCCCAATATGGATTGCCAAGTATCGTCGAGTACATTACGGCTTCTGGTGGTCCACATGTAGAAAGCGGTGTTAACTTCAAGACAACTGGTTCCAAGGCAAACGTTTGGGATCAAGTAAACAACCGTGAGTCCAACTTAAAGATTGGCGGCGAAGATGGCAACACTGTTGAGTTTTGGCTAAAGAAATCACAGTTTCTTTCTGCCCTTACTCACATTCCCACGAACACCGCCGGCCTGAACTTAACCGACAGAGAAGTCATCGTCGATGTCTGGACAACAGGAACAATGTCTTCCAGCGCCGATTACGGCCGTTTAACCGTCGAAATGACGGGTACTGCAACTGATGGAGCATCCCCCTTCTTGGTGACCTACATGTCTGGTACCAAGGGTTTTGCTTCTCAATCGATTGGAACCAGCCTAACGACATCTTCAATTGCCGATGATGCGTGGCACCATTATGCCTTCACATTCCAGAACTCTGGAAGCAGTATCGAAGCAAGCCTATACATTGATGGTAAACACAACCAGACGATTCATACCGGATCTACCATCGACTATGTTAGCGGCAATTTGAAGGCGGCAATCGGCTGTCTTATCACCTCTCCGTCTGGCTCTGGCTTCCCTGGCCACTCTGCTGGTGGAAGCACGACCGACTTGTTCAAATACGGAAAGTTGTCTGGATCTCTGGATGAGTTCCGTTATTGGAAAAAGGCAAGATCCGCGAGAGATGTTGGTATATTCTGGAATGATCAAATCGGCGGAGGCACAAATACAGATTTGGCCAACGCACAACTGGGTGTTTATTATAAATTCAACGAAGGAATTATCGGCACAAGTTCTGTTGACTCAGTGGTTTTGGACTATGCGGGAAGAGTTTCAAATGGTGGTTGGATAGGTTACAGTTCAGATTCTAGAAACACTGGGTCTGCCATTATTGAATCTTCAGCGTCGGCAGCAGAATTCAAGGATCCGATCATCTATTCTTCACATGCAGATGTGGCGAACCTGATGGACTCCAAGAAGCGTTTAGGAAGAGAATGGGATTCAAGAAACCCGGCCGCTATTTACCATTCGCTCCCGGGCTGGATCCTAGAAGACGACGAGAAAAATGAGAGAGATACCCTAAAGAAGCTGGTACAGATTATATCCAGTTACTTTGATACGCTTCACATGCAGACAATGTATCTCCCACGAATTGGCGATATTTCGTATGGAAGCAGTAGCTTTAAGCCCCTTCCGTTTGTTAGGCAGATGATCGAATCCCGCGGGTTCATCGCTCCAGATATTTTTGCCGATGCAGATGTGCTTGAGAAATTCTTAGCGAGATCAACAGATAAGAAGTTTGAAAACGAACTTCATGACATTAAGAACCTCATTTACCAAAATATCTACAACAACTTGTCGCATATTTATAAAACAAAGGGTACCGAGCAATCGATAAGAAACTTGGTGAGGTGCTTTGGTGTTGATGACGAACTTATCCGCATCAACATGTATACAGATGGGGCGACATATACTCTTAAGGATAACTATCGTTCAACTTCAGTCAAGAAAAAGTATGCCTCTTTCCAGTTGAGCGGAAATCATGACGCAACCGTGTTCATGAGAAGTTCATCTGTCGATACACCCTCTATGTCTTATCTTTCTGGAGGAAACTCCAGAGTAGCGCCAGATGGTTACACATTTGAAGCAGAAGTATTATTCCCGCATCAAGCAACTGCTGGAGGAACGATAGAGCAAAGTCAGTTCACCAACCTTTCGTCTTCATTATTCGGCGCCCACTCTGCCCAAGCTGATCCAAACGATTTTCAGTGGAACAAAACAAGAGATGACTTTAACTTTCAGGTGTATGCAATCAGAGATTCAGAGGGTTCGAAGAACACATACTTCAAGCTAACTGGAACAACTGGTGGGCTGTTCCCGAATCTTACTAGTTCTGTATACAGAAACGTGTATGAGAATGAGAAGTGGAATTTTGCAGTGCGAGTAATACCGGGCTCTGGTTCTCTTTATAGTGGTGTATCTGGAAGTACTGATGATTTCACAATTAATGTTGAGTTTTACGGCGTCAACATGGAATTGGATCATCCTCAGAACGAGTTCCATGTTTCCGGCACCATTGGAAAACAAAATGTAACTGCCAACTTCTTCGCGAACCCAAAAAGATTTTATGTTGGAGCGCACAAGACCGGATTCACTGGATCAACGCTGGTTAGCAGTGATATCAAGATTTCTTCGTTCAGAGGCTGGGCTAGTCAAATTGATAATAGTGTTATCAAAGCGCATGCAGCGGATGTAGAAAACCATGGTGTATATAGTCCATACAAAACTCCAACTGGTACTGCTCTTTCGCAGTATTTAAAAGCAAAACACATCCCACAAATAGAAACTTTGCTTTGGGATTGGGACTTTCAAACTTTAACTGGTTCAGACAGTAGCGGCCAATTTGTCGTACAAGACAGATCTTCAGGTTCGTATTCTGGAAATACCGGCGCCGGCGCCACTACAAGGATCAATCCCAATTATGGCGTCCTCGGCCTTCACTTACTAAACAGGCAGTACACGGGTCTCGGATATGATTTCGATGCCAACAACACAGGGTCAATTGCCAATGAATATGTATACACTGCGAAAAAGCGACAACCTGAAATTGCAACAAGCACCGATATGGTTACGGTTATATCTCAAAGCTCAGATGACCAGGTGTTTACAAGAGACACAGAGCCTTTAAATTATTACTTTGCTGTGGAAAAAAGCATGTATTCGGTTATTTCCGATGAAATGATAAAGATCTTTTCCACAATCATGGACTTCAACAATCTCATCGGCGAACCAGTTAACCGTTACCGACCTGGATATAAAGACCTTACAAAGCTGAGACAAATGTTCTTCGACCGGGTTCAGAACACACCGGACTTGGATAGGTACATTGATTTTTACAAATGGCTTGATTCGTCTTTGACAAAGATGATTGCAGAGTTAATTCCTGCATCGGCTAATTTCTCAGAAACAATGCAGACTGTAATTGAAAGTCATGTTTTGGAAAGGAACAAATATCACACCAAAGTTCCTACAATGGAGAGGAAAAAAGAGACAATTGATCCGGAAGCCACATTGATGTCCCCGGCCCAAACTCCTGGCAATATTGGTTTCGGACAATCACAATTTGGCCAAGCGAACAATCCATCTAGTATTCAAAATGCTGGATATAATTGGAAACAAGGACACGCCCCAGTCACTTTGGACCAGAGCGAAAATGGTTTGTGGTGGAAAGAAAGGGCAATCCGCTCAGATTCCCCACTTAGCTCAAGCCATGCAGACCCGATTCATGAAATTACAAATGAGCACAGAGAAAAGATTCGCCAAGTTGTCGTAGGAACAACCAAGGGTAAAAAGATTAACCTAAGAGCGTCGGACAATACAGCATTTACTGCTTCCGCTTATTTCTCGAAAAGGGTTGCAAAGCCATATAATTACTCTGTTCAAAAAAGCCTTGAACTTCGCGGCGGCTCAAATCAGTTTGTTAACAAGTCTGTCGCCGCTTATAAGCCAATTATTAGATTTGGATCTGATGAATCTCTCACAATTGATGTTGAGACCATTAAAAGAAATGATCTGTTTGATGCTCTGGATGCCAAAGAAAACGAAAGAAAAGAAAGAATAGGCTTCCATGCTTCTTCCAGTGCATTGAGTAAAGACTTTTCGCACGGAGATTTGGTAACGCCATTTAGCATTTATAGTGCCTCTGCTGCCCCAGATATTACTTCCAGCGCGAATTACAAGTTTATCATAACCAACTTCCACGATGATTCATATGGATCCGCCGGCAATGTTGGAGTCCCGATGCAGGGATTGTTTACTGAGAAATACGTTGGAGGTTCGCAACACAGACACGTTGAAATCAACACCGGCAGCGACAGCAGTTTGAACCGCCCCGAGGCATGGATTCTTGACAATGTTGGGTCTACTGACTCGACCATCAGCGCACAGATTTCTCTTAAGAGCCCCTCGGCCAACAACGTTCACTACCCAAGAGCGCAGTATTATAGAGACGAGATTGCAAAGCGGCCGGTTAACATTCGCAACATCAAGCAGTCTACTGGCTCCAGGGGTTTGACCACCATTGGTAACTACGAAAAGAACTGGCAAGTTGTACAAACTGCTGGCGGCAGATCAACCCAAAACAAACAGTTTGTATTGAGCGGAGGCTTCAGTGCTTCTCACTCCCAATCATTCGCGGTCTCTGGGACAATCGATTTTGAGCTTCCCACAAGGCAGCGACACGAATCGGTAATTGTAAGCAGGTTCTCTGCCCCAGGCGGCCCTGAGATCAACAGCCGCGGCTTCTTAGACGCCGCTGCGGAAGAATATTCACTATACAACGCTCTTCCATGGAGAAACGCAACCATTCGCGCCCCACTGGATGAATTGTTAACGAAGCACTGTGGGCAGTTTGGCGTAGACAGCGAGCACACTGGGCAAATCACTTCCTCTGAAGGAATCTTGATTTTGCACAGATCCGCTTCGTATCACAAGATAAACAAGAACCCGCTGAAGAGAATCAACCCGCACAAGTTCAATGACGGCCATAGCCCGGGAAGCGAGCAGGGCCACGCCCCCTATTCTGAAACCTCCTCTTTAAAGGACAACTGGTTCATACAGCATGCCATTCCAAGGCAGGAACTGAGCTACAGGTGGATTACGGCCTCTGCTCAATCTGGTCCGTACGGCTACTCGGAGCCAGATAGTTCCAACGCCGGCGGAGCCTCATCGGACATCACTTTTGAAAGCTCCAGCCACGTAGGTAGCTACATAGCTTCCGGCGAGAGAGTTTTCGGCTCGGATAGAACAAACAACAAGGGTGATTTTTTAGCAACTGACTTTGTTGGAATGAACGGCAATGTCGTCGACGCAATTTCAGCTAGTGCCAATATTTTGGGATATGTTGATGAATCAGATGGAACTCCGTTGTATTCTAAACCCGATGGCGACCGATTTGTATATCGAGCCAATCACCATATTGATTCTTATTCTAACAGAAACAATCCACCCCCATCTCCCGCAGGAAGCGACAATTTGGGAAGAGGCTACGTCCCCGTATTAAACGCAGTACTGCTTAACAGAAACGGCCCATACCAACATCCATCTTGGAAACAGATTAGAGGTTGGCAGCATCCTATTGCGAGATTCCACAGAAAGAACAACATGATCTCCTATGTAAAGGAGTTTAATGATTTGGTTGGCGGCAATGCCGGCTTCAAAGGAACAACTAGAAAAGAAATCCGACACTTTACCGAGCCGGCAGTAACCTCAAAATATATGCCGTTCGTGCACAAGCTGGATGTCAAACCGCTCAACTATGATCAAGACGAAGTACCAATGTCAGACACGATTACAATGGTGCACACATATGGAAACAATATTTCCAAATTCACTTACAATGTCGTTAACGATGCATCGCAGGGAAGCCAAAATAGAGCAATTCACACAGAGTTGGGTGTTCAATACCCAGAAAAGGATCACAATGAGCAGGTCTACAACGACCTCAAGGGTATATACCTTCTTGATAAGTTTGGACCAGCTTCTTCAGAGGCCAATCCAATTGAGAAAATGCACTACATGGATTACAAGGAAACGGTGTTCCCGAAGGGCTCAAACACTTTCCTGGGCAAGGTTCGAGGTAGGGAAAGTTATGCAGATACAGAGGATTCACTCCTTAAGGATAGGGTTGACCAGCTTAAGACTTTCTGGAGAGATAACCCGATTGACAGATCGAGACACGGCAGCACCGACGCCGCCGCAGGCGGAATCAACTCGTTTGGATATGTATATCACAAACAGCAGAATACTGGCGATTACACCGCGAATGTTGGAAACAACGCAATATCAGCATCTGAGATAGGTTACACCACGGGAAGCGCCGCATTGAGCGTTTGGCCGCTGGATTGCAACAACTATTGGCCAGAGGTTGGGTTCGCTAACTACATTGTGACGCCCTCTGCATCAATCATTGCAACGGTAACCGGTGGGCTAGCTTCGGAATCTTGTCCAGTCCCGGCTCTCAATGGAGAACTGGGTCACTGGTCTGATCCCATGATTGTGAAGAGCGCATACTCACGAGGACAGCCGGCAACAGCCTCCATGCAATACGAATACGGCAATTATATTCATGCCCTCGGTGCATCCCTCGGATTGGCCGCGACTGGTTCTACTGAGATCCTTACTCATTGTGTTCCGAAGTGGACCACAAACCTGCTAGCCGGCAAAAACCCGTGGTATGATTCTTACGAAGACTATTCGATTGACATTCGCGCCATGGCAAAAGACTACTCCATCATTCCAGAATTTAGAATTTCGGAACACATGGATCACTATGTTCTTAATGGATTCAGCGCGAAAAACAACAAATTCCTAACTCTCGAAGGAGCCAGCGGCTCCCTTTCTGCCAGCGCTGAGAGTGAATCTGGCGATATCAATGGGTCTTTCTATAGAACCTACGCTCATACTGATTTCATGAAATACTTTGGAATGATCAAAGAGGACCATGAGAAGAACGGCAAAGGTAAGCCAATGAGGCTTACACTTAGGTGCAAGGGCGTCAAGAAGCTTCTACC